>OJRT01000009.1_pt1 | contig 222808 bp, 191 predicted proteins | sample 1599281 | NCBI WGS metagenome assembly OJRT01 (sample SAMN03922458, study PRJEB24848) | human gut metagenome | isolation source: stool sample | host: Homo sapiens | place: Germany | collected 2009-11 | reverse complement strand
GGCCCTGCTCGGCCGCGGCGACCTGGAGCCGTACCTGACGCAGCGGCCGCGGGCGCTGCTGCCGCAGCTGGGTCAGACGGAGCGCCCGGACAAGTTCGCCGGGGCGCTGCTCGACGGCTGCGTGGGCCTGCTGGTGGATGGGCTGCCGATGGGCTACCTGCTGCCGACGACATTCCGGCTGCTGATGCATGCGCCGGAGGACGAATCGCACCACTATCTGCTGGCCTCGGCGCTGATCGTGCTGCGGTACTTCGCGCTGGCGATCTCGCTGACATTCCCAGCACTGTACGTGGCCGTGGCGATGCACCACCAGGAGATGATCCCGGCGAAGCTGCTGCTGTCGGTCATCCAGGCCAAGCAGCAGGTGCCGTTTTCCGTGCCGACGATCATTTTGTTCATGCTCATCGCCTTCGAGCTGCTGCAGGAGGCCGGACTGCGGCTGCCGAACTCGATCGGCCAGACGGTGTCGATCATCGGAGCGCTGCTCGTGGGTCAGTCGGCCGTGGACGCGAAGGTGGTCAGCCCGGTGGCGATCATCGTGGTGGCGCTCGCGGGCATCGCAGGCTACACGCTGCCGAACCAGGAACTGAGCAACGCCGTGCGTCTGCTGCGGCTGGGGCTGGTGCTGGTGGCGGCGCTGGCGGGATTGTTCGGCATTCTGGCGGCGCTGGGGCTCGTGATCTGGTATCTGTGCACGATCGAGAGCGACGGCGTGGCGTATATGGCTCCGTTCGTGGACAGCGAACGGCCGACCATCTTCCGCACACTGCTGCGCCGGCCGCAGCCGGACGAGAAATTCCGCCCGCCGGAATACGGCAGCCCCAACCGCCGGCAGCAGAGATAAGGCACACCATTGTAATATAAGGAGGGATGGCCCATGCGGTGCAGACGGGCGCTGGCGCTGCTGCTGGCGGCGGGCATGCTGTGCAGCGGGTGCAGCACCGGCGCGATCTCAAGCAATTACCGCCCAGTCGAGGATCTGGAGCTGATCCAGACGATCGGCGTGGACCGCGCGCCGGAGGGCGTGTGCCTGAGCGCGGCGACGGGCAAGGCGGGCGAGGGCGAGGCGCCGAAGCGCATGACGCAGTCCGGCGTGTCGATGCTCGCGGCGCTCGACCAGCTGCAGGACCGCACGCCGAGCGCCGAGCTGTTTTACGCGCAGACGAGCTATCTGCTCCTCGGCGAGGAGGCGGCCGCGGCGGGCGGGCTCGCGCCGCTGCTGGACTTCATCGCGCGCGACCCGGACATGCGCCTGAGCGCGCCGCTGTTTATCGTGCGCGGCGGCACGGCGCAGCAGGCGGTCATGGAGACGGGCGACGACAAGGCCGACGTGACGGAAGCGCTCGCGGCGCTGGAAAAGGACATCGCGCTCGACGGCACGAGCCATGCCTGCTCCTGCACGGACATCGCCCGCGCGCTCGCGGGCAGCGGCTGCGCCGTGGTGGGCGCTGTGACGTGCGTGCGCACGCCGGAGGACGAGGGCGGCAAGCTGGCGCTCGCCCCGGCGGGATACGCGATCTTCCGCGACGGGGACTACGTCGGCAGCATCGAGCCAGAGACGGCGCGCGGGGCCAGCATGCTCCTCGGCGTAGCCGGGCACGGCGATCTCGCCGTCACCGACAGCGACGGCAGCACCGTCATGCTCACGCTCGGCACGTGCAAGACGCGCTTTCGCCCGGTATGGAGCAGCGACGGCGCGCTCGCGCGCGTGGACGTGACGCTGAAGCTGCGCGCGAGTATCGCCGAGCTGCGCGTGCCGCGCCGGATCACGGCGCAGGCCTATCAGGACGAGCTCAACGCGGCGCTCGCCGCCCTCGTGACCGGCTGGGCGGAGGACGTGATCGCCGCATCACAGGCGCTGGGTGCGGACTTTCTCGGCGTGGGGCAGGCGCTCGCCATCGGCGGCGGGCGCAGATGGGCCGCCATCCGCGACGACTGGCCGGCCGTCTGGCAGGCCGTGCCGGTGCGCGTGACGGTCAGCGCCGACGTGGGCCGGACATTCGACCTGCGCGACGGCATCGACACATCGGGAGGCGGAACATGACGGGACTTCAACTCACGCGGCGGCAGTACTACGCGCTGTGCACGATGGTGCTGCTCTCGCCGCTGCTGCATCTCGTGCCGCGCAAGACGACCGCGGAGGCCGGCTGCGGCGGATGGCTGTGCGCGCTGGCGGCGCTGGTGCCGCTGCTGCTGTTCGCGTGGATGCTCGAGGGCATCCTGCATCGCGGGCGGCCGGGTGAGGGCATCGGCGAGATCACGCTGCGCGCGCTCGGGCCGGTCGCGGGGCGCGTGCTGCTGGGCGTCTACGCGCTGTGGTTTCTGCTCTACAGTGCGTTTGCGCTGCGCATCGGGGCCGAGCGGTTCATCGAGGCGGTGTTCCCGCTGAGCCGGCCGTGGCCGTTCGTGGTGACGATCCTGGCCATGGCGGTCTGCGGCGCGCTCGGGAGCATGAAGGCACTCTTTCGCGCCTCAGAGATCTTTCTGCCGCTGCTGATGCTCGTGCTGGCGCTGGTGCTGGTGTTTGCGGTGCCGGGGCTGAACGTGAACAATCTGCTGCCCGTGACGGTGCAGGACCTCCCCGGCGTGGCGCGCAGCGGGCTGACGGTGTTCGGCATCGGGGCGGCGGTGCTGTTTTTCGGCGCGTTCACCGGCGGGCGCACACCGCCAGCACCCGGCCGGGGGCGCGCGGCCGTGTGGTGGTGCGTGCGCATGTGCGTGCTCGTGACGCTGCTGAGCGCGTTCGCGATCGGCATTCTCGGCGCGGAGCTGACGGCAAAGCTCACCCACCCGTTTTTCACCATGCTGCGCAATGTGAGCCTGTTTCACGCGGTCGAGCGCTTCGGCGCGCTCGTGATCGGGCTGTGGGTGCTGCCGGACTTTGTGCTCGTGTCAATGCTGCTGACGCTGGCGGTCAACTGCCTGCGTGCGGCGTGCTCACGCGACGGGCGGCTGTTCGCGCAGAAGAACCCGCCCGCGCTCGTGCTCCTGTGCGCGGCAGCAGCCGGGGCGGGAGCGCTGTTTCTGGCGCAGAACGCATTCGAGACCGACGCGCTGCAGGCGAGCGTCGTGCCGGTCGTGAACATCGTCCTGCTGGGCGTCGGCACGGTCGGGATGTATCTGATCGGCCGCGCGCGCGGAAAGATCTAAGCGCAAAACCGCCCTGCCGGAGGCCCGGCAGGGCGGTTTCTGTCTATGCGCGATCTCCGCTCACGGAGCGAGCCGGTCGCGCCAGCGGGCGGTGAGCCGCTCGAGCTCCTCGGCAAAGGCACTCAGGCCCTTGTTCGGGCATCCGGCGCAGCGGCGCACGAGGGCCGTGAGCTCGCCGAGCGCGCGCTGCAGCCGCGCGTAGGCCGGGCTCTCGCGGCGCTTTCCGGCCGCGGCAGCCTGGCGCGTCTCGTCGCGGCGGATGGGCCGCGGCGGAGCAACATAGGTATACGCGCCGGCAGCGAGGTCAAATTCGCTGCCGCTGTAGGGTGCGTCCGCGTCGTAGCCGTACTCGTCGCGCAGGCAGGCTGCGAACGCCGTGCACGCATCGTCGTCGCCGTGGTTGACGAATACGTGCGCGGGCTTTTGCTCCATGGCGTTGATCCAGCCCAGCAGCCCCTGCTTATCCGCGTGGCCGCTCACGCCGGGCAGGACGGTGATCTCGGCGTGCACGGCGATCTCGTCGCCGAAGATCTTCACACTCTCGGCGCCGTCGTGCAGCTTGCGGCCGAGCGTGCCGACTGCCTGATAGCCCACGAACAGCACCGTGCACTCCGGCCGCCAGAGGTTATACTTCAGATGGTGGCGGATGCGGCCGGCGTCGCACATGCCGCTCGAGGAGAGGATGACCTTCGGCGTCTTGTCGGTGTTGAGCGCCATGGAGTCTTCCTTCGTGACGGCGGTGTGCAGGTCGTCAAAATACAGCGGGTTGATGCCGCTGCGGATGAGCGCGCAGGCCTCGTCGTCGAGAAAGCTCGTGTCCGTCTGCAAAAAGACGCGCGTGGCCTCGTTGGCGAGCGGGCTGTCCACATACACGGGGAAGTGCGGGTGGCCGTGCACCATGCCGGCGTCCTTGATCTGGCGGATGAAATACAGCAGCTCCTGCGTGCGGCCGACGGCGAACGACGGGATGACGACATTGCCGCCGCGGTCGAGCGTGCGCTGGATGCAGTCCGCGAGCGCGGTCAGATAGTCCACGCGCGGGCCGTGGCTGCGGTCACCGTAAGTCGACTCGATGAGCACGTAGTCCGCGCCCGAAACGGTCTGCGGGTCGCGGATGATGGGCTGGTCGGTGTTGCCGATGTCGCCGGAAAAGACGATCTTCTTTTCCGTGCCGCCCTCGGTGAGCCACGCCTCGATGCACGCGCTGCCAAGCAGGTGGCCGACATCCGTGAAGCGGATGATGATGCTCTCGCCGACCTGGATGCGCTTGCCGTAGCCGCACGGGCGCAGCAGGCGCAGCACGCCCTCCACATCCTCGAGCGTATACAGCGGCTCGGGCGCCGGCTGGCCGGCGCGGGCGGCCTTGCGCCCCTTCCACTCGGCCTCGGACATCTGAATGTGCGCCGCGTCGCGCAGCATGATGCCGCACAGGTCGCACGTCGCCTCCGTGGCGTAGACCGTGCCGCGAAAGCCCTGCTTATACAGCAGCGGCAGGTGGCCGGTGTGATCCATGTGCGCGTGCGTGACGAGCACGAACTCGATCTGTGCCGCCGGGACGGGGATGGCGATATTCTCGAACAGATCGCGCCCCTGCTCCATGCCGCAGTCGATCAGGCCGTAGTGCCCGCCGATCTCGAGTAGGGTGCAGCTGCCGGTCACCTCGTGGTCGGCGCGGATAAATGTCAGCTTCATGGGCTCGCTCCTTCCGGTTTTCTTTCCCTGATTTTAACACAAGCGCACGCCGAGCGCAACCGCGGCGCGAAAAGTTCACAAATAACGCTTTTACCCCGGCGGGACATTCGTCCCCCCGGGGTAAAAAGCATGGGTCATTCGCTTCCGAGCTGCAACAGCGCCTCGCGGTACTGCACCGTGACCCTGTCGCTCCAGCCGCACCAGTAGTCGATCGCCTCGGATGCGTGCCCGCTTGTCAGCCCGTCGAGCACCGTGCGGTAAGTCTTGCACAGCTCCTGCGTATCCAGCGTGTACGCCACGATGTAATACGTCACGTGCGCAAGCTCGCGCGACGAGCGCAGCAGGACGCGGAAGATCATGTTGTCCGACTCGGCAAACATGCACACCAGAAACTGATTGACCAGGTCCAGAAATTCCGGATTATCCTTCTCTCCGTCCGGCGCGTAGGCGATGGCCTCCATCCGCTCGAGCAGCCCGTACAGGTGCCGCATCTGCTCCGTTTTGGGGTTGCGGCCCATCCAGCGGAACCAGCCGAGCGCGACCATTTCGCGCAGCTCCAGAAACGCATCCACCAGCTCCGGCTGCGGTTTGCCGCCGTGCGTCATGATGGCGGCCAGCGTCTCCAGGTTCGCCTGCTCCCAGTAAGGCGCGACATAGGTCGCGTGCCGGGGCACGACCTTCAGAAAGCCCAGGCGCTCCAGCTCCTGCAGGCCAAGATGCACGTTCGTCTTGCGCAGGCCGTACTGCTCGGCCAGCTCACTCTCCGTCGGCAGCCGGTCGCCCGGATTGCGCCGCCCGCTGAGGATCTCTTTGAGCATGCAGTCGAGAAACCGCTCCCGTTCCGACCGGTTTTCCGTTTCCTTTTCTTTTGCCATATTCTTTTTCCCCCCGAAAAAACCTCCTGTAGATGCTACGCATTGTATTGCATTTTCTTCCCGGTGTAAAGAGAAAATAGCAAATTTTTTAAGATTTTTCCACCGCTGTACATAAAACGGGACTCTCCAGTGGCGGAGAGTCCCGTTTCCCTTTGAAATACCTAGATTTTTAACAATCACGGGCAGGCCGCAAAGCCGATGGCCAGCAGCGTCTGCGCAAGGATGTACGTGCACATGACAACAAAGTTCTGCTGCGTGGGCTCAGCCTTCTTGACGAAGAGCGTGTCGCACAGCACACCGTCGGACGCGAGGAAGAACGTCGCGCCGAAAAACGCCACGAGCTTGCCCCACCAGAACGCCGTCAGCAGCGGCAGGATCAGGCTCACGCTCAGCACGCAGAGCATGAGCATATACGTCAGCGCCAGCGGACGCAGCGCGCGCGGGATATTCCTGCGGCTGTTGGCGTACACGAACGCGGCACCGGCGGCATAGAGCACGCAGACCACGACGATCCAGATCCAGCTGACGCGGATGACATAGTGCGTGTAGATAAAGATCAGATAGCACACGTGGCCCAGGAAGAACGACGACGTGCCGAGCGCAAAGAACTTCTTCTTGAGCGGCCAGAGCAGAAACAGATCGCCCAGGCAGCCAAACAGCAGGCCGGCGACCACCCAAAGCGACGGCTGGCGGGCAAAGGCGAGGTAGCTCAGCGCAACGACCGGCATCAGCGCGACCTTCGTCGGCTTACGCAGGTCGTCATCGCCGCGCCAGCAGCTGACGAGGTGCACAATGGCGAGCACCGCCAGGGACACCGGGAACACCCATTTTAATACGATCATCTTATCCCATCCTATCTCCAATCAGAATGTGTTCGGAATCCGCGCAAGTTTACATCTCGTTCATTGACACGGTATTCCGATGCAATTATAATAGATTTGGAAGTTTATCGTCAATGATTATTGGCAATATTTTAATATTTAATATGCTTGAAGGTGCCCGTTCATGCTCTATTATCTGCTGCTCATTCCCGCTGTGCTCAGCACCGCGTGGATTTATTTTTTGTCCCCCGCGCTGAGCTACTGGTGGCTGCTGCCAATCCTGATCGCCTGCTTCGTGGCAGCAAATCTTGTGTACGTGCTGCTGATGTTTGTCTGCACGTGGTTCGCCGGACCGAACAAAATGTACACACACATCAGCCCGTTTTATCACGCGCTGACGATGGCGCTCGACGGCTGGATCCTTGCGCTCTGCCGCGTGAAGATCCACGTCACGGGGCTCGAAAAAGTGCCGACGGACACGGAATACCTGTTCGTGAGCAACCATCGCTCGAACTTTGACCCCATGGTGCAGTGGTGGGTGCTGCGGCGCTGGCGGCTGGCGTTCGTGTCCAAGCCGTCGAACATGCGCAAGTTCGTCATCGGCCCGTTCGTGCGCCGGTGCTGCTTTCTGCCGATCGACCGCGAGAACGCGCGCAACGCCCTGACCACGATCAACGCCGCGGCCGATCTCATCCGCGCGCATGAGTGCTCGTTCGCCATCTATCCCGAGGGCACGCGCAGCAAAAGCGGCAAGCTGCTGCCCTGGCACGCCGGCTCGCTCAAGATCGCGCAGAAGTCCAATGTCCCTATCGTCGTTGCGACGATCGAGGGCACGGAGCGCATCGCACACAACGTCCCCTGGCGGCGCACGCACGTGTATCTCAGCATCCGCGAGGTCATCCCGGCCGAAACGGTCAAGGCCACAAAAACGAACGACCTCACCGAAGGTATCCGCAGCAAAATGATCGCCGAACTGGGCAAATAATTCCGGGATCACAGGCAAGATCCTCGTCCGCACATCTGCGGGCGAGGATTTTTTTGCCCACGTTCGAGAAACGGACGCCGTTTCGGCACGCGCCCGCCTCCCTCGCCGCGACGCACGGCGGACGAACGCATGGCAGGGCACGAAAAGCGCCCGGAGCGATCGCTCCGGGCGCTTTATGACGTTTATGCTCGGTTCAGTGGCTGTCAGCCATGCGGTAGCCGACGCCGACCTCCGTGAAGATATACTGCGGTTCGACCGGGTTCGGCTCGATCTTGCGGCGGATGTTCGCCATGTGCACGCGCAGGAGCTTGTTGTCGCCGCCGACGCCGGGCCCCCAGAGCTCCTTCATCATGGACTTATAGGTGAGCACCTGCCCGGCGTGCCGGCCGAGCAGCGCCACGATCTTGTACTCGTTCGGCGTCAGGTGCGTGTCCTCGCCGGCGAGAAAAACGCGGTGCTTATTGTAGTCGATGCACAGGTCGCCGACGTGGTACTCCCCCGTCATGGCCAGGCCGTCGCTCGTGCCGTCGGTGCGCGTGTGGCGCAGCGCCGTGCGGATGCGCGCGAGCAGCTCCACCGTGCCGAAGGGCTTGGTCAGGTAGTCATCCGCGCCCATGTCGAGCGCAGACGCCTTGTCGATCTCCGCGCTGCGGGCCGAGATGATGATGATCGGCATCCGGCTCCAGGCGCGCACGGAGCGGATGATCTCGCTGCCGTCCATATCCGGCAGGCCGAGATCCAGCAGCAGCAGATCCGGGCAGTGCGAGGCGATCATCTCCAGCGCGGTCTTGCCGTCGGGCGCGAGCAGCGTGTCATACTCATGGGAGCGCAGCGCCGCCTGCAGATATTTGCTGATGCCGGGGTCGTCCTCAACGATGATGATTTTATCACGGATCATGTGTTCGATTCCTCCTCCGCCGGCAGCCAGAAGCGGAACTCCGCACCGCCGTCGATCTTGTTTCTTGCATAAATCTCGCCGCCGTGCGCGCGCACGATCGCGCGGCAGACGCTCAGGCCGATGCCCATGTGGCGGCTGCGGTCGGACGCCTCCACGGCGCCGAGCGGCAGATAGCCGTCAAAGAGCACACCGAGCAGCTGCGGCGGGATACCGTCGCCGTTGTCGGCCACGGTCAGCCAGACGCGGCGGCCCTCGGCACGGATCTCGATGAAGATCTCCGTTGCAGACGGGCTGTGCTTGGCGACATTCTCCAACAGGTTGAGTAGCACCTGCTCGATGAGCGTGGCGTCCATCGGCGCGAGCAGGATCTCTTCCGGCTTTGAGACCGTGATGGGAATGTCGGTATCGCAATTTTTGCGAAAGCGCCGGATCGCGCTGCCGACGATCTCCTCGACGACCTCGTCCGATTTCTCGATCACGACGCCCTCGTCGCAAAAGCGCGTGACGGACAGGATGTTCTCCGACAGGTGCAGCAGCCACTGCGCGTTCTGGTGGATCTCCTCGACCATGCCGCGGCCCTCATCCGTGAGCGTCTCGCTTTCCTCCACGGTCGCGCTCAGGCCCATGATGGCCGTCAGCGGCGTGCGGATATCGTGCGACACGCTGCGCAGGAGATTGGCGCGCATACGGTCTCTTTCCGCCTCGTAACGCAGCTGCTCCTGCCGCTTGATCTGCGTCGTGAGCGTGCTCACGAGAACGCTCACGACCAGCATAACCGCGAACGTCAGCGGATAGCCGTCGATCGTCAGGTTGAATTCGTGAAACGGGTATGTAAACAGGTAGTTCACGCTCACCACGCCGACGGCCGACGCCAGAATGCCGGGCCAATACCCGGTGGTGAAGCGCGAGACGAGCACCACAGCCAGAATGAACACGGATGTGGCAAACGGGTTATTATCGTCATAGCAGACGGACAGCAGCTCGCACACAGCAACGGCGCAGCCCATGATAAAAAGGAACATGACCGTATCACGCAGCCACTGCGGCATGCGCTTCCATACTTTCTGCATAAGCATCCCTCTTTCCGGACAGCCCTCGGCTCCAGTTTCAGCATAGCACAATGTCTGCGCAAACGCGACGGTCTTTGCAGCCTCAGGCGCATTCTTTTCCGCCTTCTTAACGGCTGCGCAGCGTTTGGGCCGCTGTTTTCCGGAAATTTAGCGCATAGATTCCTTATAATGAAGTATCTTCACAGATCCCGTCCGGAGCACGGGCGGGACATTGGGGGAAAGGAGGCAGTCACATGATCTTTGCAGCAGTTGGCGGCGGTATGATCATTACCTGCGGCGCGTTTGTGTGGTACATCCTCAAGCGCTGATGCGCGCTACCGCGTCGAGGGAGAAAAAACGGAATATGTGATACATCACAGCAAAGGCCAGTCGGAAGCGGTTTCCGGCTGGCCTTTGCCTGTTCTTCGGATTTAACGCACGATCGCCTTCGTGCACAGCCAGTCGCACCAGTCCAGGTCGTACTTGGCGTAGACATGGGTGCTGTCGCCGCTGGCATCGGCGCGCAGGTTGCCGTTTTCGTCGTCGAAGAGCTCGTTGATGTCGATGTAGAAGATCGTCTTGCCGTCGGCGAGCGCGGCGAGCTTTTCGTTGAGCTTGTCAATGCGGGGGTTGTTGAACGTCGCGTCCGTGCTCGAGCGCGAGGGGCCGACGTGCAGGTTCGCCTCGACGAAAATAATGGCGTCCGGCTGCGCGGCGCGCACGGTGTCGATGAGCGAGGAGAACTTGGCCGTGATGTCGTCCAGATCGTTGCCGAGCTCGTTGATGCCGAGCATGATGTAGACCTTGCCGAACGTTTTCTGGCTCAGCAGCTGCGGCAGCGTGACCGTGCCGACGTTTTTCACGGCAATGGCCTTGGTCTGCGCAACGTAGACGTTCAGGCCGACGTCGGCGAAATACGTCGCGTTTTTCAGGCTGCCGTATTCGGCAATACCGACGGTGCGCGAGTCGCCGATGAAGAGCGCATCGTCAAAATACGAGGCGTCCACCGTCGTGAACTGCAGCGGCGTCGGCTCGGGCGTGGGCGTCGGCTCGGCGGTCTCTTCCGGCGCCGCCGTGACGGATGCGGCCGGCTGCTTGCCGACACTGCTGCGGTCGATCAGGCCGCGGATGAGAAACGGTGCCGCCGCGAGCGCGGCCACCAGCAGCAGGATGAGAAAATATTGCGGTTTGATGCGTTTCATACGTCAGCGCTCCTTAAAATCGGAAGTACATAAAGGGATCGTTCATGCCCTTGCTCAGGCAGAACAGGCACAGCCAGAACAGCACGGCCAGAATGACTGCTCCGACCCACGTGCCCTTGAGCCGGCGGTACAGATAAGCCGGCAGCGACGTCGAGCACACGAGGCCAAGCACGAGGAACACCCCGTAGGTCTTGCCGTACTTGAGAAAATCGAGCGGGTAAGCCGCCGCCGTGTGCGAAAACAGCGGCAGCAGGCGGCCGAAGTACGCGCCGAGCTGCCCGAGATTCGACACGGAAAACACCGCCCACGACAGCGGGATGAGCACGAGCATGTACAGATGCCCGAGCACCGGCCAGCGGTCGAGGTATTTTTTGAGCCAGAGCTTTTCGACCGTGAGGATTCCAAACAGGCCCAGACCCCAGAGCAGGAAGTTCAGGTGCGCGCCGTGCCAGAGCCCGGTTGCCAGCCAGACGACCAGGAGGTTGAAGATCATGCGCCCACGGCTGCAACGGCTGCCGCCGAGCGGGAAATACAGATAATTGCGGAACCATGTGCCGAGCGTGATGTGCCACCGGCGCCAGAACTCCGTCATGCTCAGCGCGAGGTACGGGCAGCGGAAGTTCTCCGGCAGGTGGAAGCCGAGCATCCGGCCGATGCCGATGGCCATGAGCGAGTAGCCCCAGAAGTCGAAATAGAGCTGGAACGAATACGCGAACGCAGCCATCCACGCCAGCGGCGTCGAGAGGCTCTCAAAGCCGATCGTAGTCACATCGCTCCAGAGGCCGCCGAGCTGGTTGGCGAGCAGGATCTTGAACGCCATGCCGAACACGAACAGCTTCAATCCGTCGACCGCCTGCCGCAGCGACACATCGCGCGTGCCAAACTCCGGCTGCAGCTGCGCATAACTCGCGATCGGGCCGGAGACGAGTTTCGGGAACATGGTCAGGTACGTGCCGAATGTGAGCAGCGAGCGCTCCGGCGCGACCGTGCCGCGGTAGACGTCGATGAGATAGCCGCCGGCCGAAAACGTGTAAAAGCTGATGCCGACCGGCAGCGCCCAGCCCAGCAGCGGCACGGCCGCCTTGCCGCCGGACACCCAGCCGAGCACACCGTTGACGCCGGTGAGCAGGAAGTTGAGATATTTAAATAGGAACAGCCACAGGAAATTGTAGCACAGGCCGACGATGAGCCACAGCTTTGCGCGCGGCTTGTCGCGCGTGATGGCAAGGCCCAGCCCGTAGTTGACCAGCACAGATGCGGCCAGCAGCGCAAAGTACGCCCACTGACCGTCCAGTCCGATGATATAAAACACACAGCTCCCAACCAGCAGCACGGCATTGCGCGCACCGGCCGGGCGCGACGGTGTCAGATAATACACCAGCAGAAATGCCGGAAAGAAGCAAAACAAAAACGTCAGGCTGCTGAAAACCACGGACCCTATCCTCCTGAACCCTCGACGAACCCGCAAAAGCAAAAAATTTCGTATGAAAAGGTTAACATAAATTTCGGTGTTTGTGTGCGGTTTCCGACAAAAAAACTGCACAAACTTTCTGCCCGTTATTTGGTGGTTTTCGTGGGTGTTGCCGCGCGGGCGGAAATGCGTGGCAGAAAAAGAAAAATCTCCGGTGCTGTGCGTTTCAGCGCCGGAGATTTTTCTTTTCTCAATATCCGATCGGTCGGGATGTCCGCGCGTCAGCTCAGGAGCACCTCGTCGGACTCGACCTGCGCGCCCGCCACCTCGGCGAACTTTTCGAGCAGGTCCTGCTTCGTGAGCTTCTTTTTCTCCTCACCCTCGATATCGAGGATGATGTGGCCCTCGTTCATCATGATGAGGCGGTTGCCATGCACGATGGCGTCCTTCATGTTGTGGGTGATCATCATGGCGGTGAGCTGGTTTTCGCGCACGATGCGGTCCGACAGCTCGAGCACCTTGGCCGCCGTCGCGGGGTCGAGCGCCGCGGTGTGCTCGTCGAGCAGGAGCAGCTTCGGCTTCTGCAGGGAGGCCATGAGCAGCGTCAGCGCCTGGCGCTGGCCGCCGGAGAGCAGGCCGACCTTCGCCGTCATGCGGTCCTCAAGGCCGAGGCCAAAGCTCTTGAGCTTCTCGTGATATTCCTCGCGTTCCGCCTTCGTGACGCCCCAGCGCAGCGTGCGCTTCTTGCCGCGGCGCGCGGCGAGGGCGAGGTTCTCCTCGATCTGCATGTTCGCTGCCGTGCCCATCATGGGGTCCTGGAACACGCGGCCGATGTACTGCGCGCGGCGGTACTCCGGCATGGCGGTCACGTCCACACCGTCGAGGATGATGCGCCCGTCATCCACCGGCCAGACGCCCGCGACGGCGTTGAGCATGGTGGATTTCCCGGCGCCGTTGCCGCCGATGACGGTCACGAAATCGCCCGGCTTCAGGTGCAGGGACAAGCCGTCGAGCGCCCGCTTTTCGTTGATGGTGCCGGGGTTGAAGGTCTTGGAGATATGGTCTAATGTCAGCATATCACTTGTCTCCCTTCTTCAGGCGGTGGAACGAGCTCTTGGCCTGCCCCTTGAGATACGGCACGGCCAGGAACGCGGCCACGATGACCGCGGTGAAGAGCTTGAGATCGTTCGGGTCGAGCTTGAGCCAGAGGATGAGCACCATGACGAGGTAATACACGATGCCGCCGAGGATGACAAAGCTCAGGCGCACGGAGAAGTTGCAGCCCTTGCGGAAGAACGCATCGCACAGCACCTCGCCGATGATGACGGCGGCGAGGCCGATGACGATCGCGCCGCGGCCCATGTTGATATCGGCAAAGCCCTGGTACTGCGCCATCAGGCCGCCGGAGAGCGCGACCATGCCGTTGGAGAGCGACAGGCCGAGCACCTTCATGGCATTGATGTTGATGCCCTGCGCGCGGCTCATCGACGGGTTGGCGCCCGTGGCGCGGATGGCGCTGCCCTGCTCGGTGCCGAAGTACCAGTAGAGGAGCGCGATGAGCACGGCCGCGAGCAGCAGACCCTTCCAGATCGCGCCGGGCACGCTGCGCAGCGTCAGAAACAGGCTGTACTTATCCGGGTTGACCGGGGTGTTGGCCTTCATGCTCATGATGCGCAGGTTGATCGAGTAGAGCGCGAACTGCGTCAGGATGCCGGCGAGGATGGCCGGGATGCCGAGCTTCGTGTGCAGCAGGCCGGTCACGAGACCCGCGAGCAGACCCGCGACCACGGCCGCGAGCAGCGCCGCCCATGCCGGCCAGCCGGCGATGATGAGCATGACCGTCACGGCGCCGCCGGTGGTGAACGACCCGTCGACCGTCAGATCGGCGACATCGAGCAGGCGGAACGTGATGTACACGCCCAGGGCCATGATGCCCCAGATGATGCCCTGGGCAACGCCGCCGGGCAGACGCGAAACCAGATTCGGCAGGCTCAGGGACGCAAGAACCAGTGAATTCATATCATTACCTCATAGTGTGGAGTATCCCTGCCGCAGAAACTGCGGCAGGGAGCCGGGAATCGTGTTGAAAATCAGCCGATGGCCTCGTAGTCGCTCGGGATGGTGACGTTGTAGAGGCTGGCCATGTCGGGGTTGTACTTCTTGACCGGGTTCGGGTAGTACTCGATCGCCATGGTGGAGATATCGGCCTCGCCCTTGAGGATCTTCACGGCCATCTCACCGGTGGTGCGGCCGAGCTCGTAGTAGTCGATGGACAGCGTTGCAACGCCGCAGGCCTTGCAGATGCCCTCCTCGCCGGCGATGATGGGCTTCTTGGCGGCGCTCTTGATGGCCTCGGCGCAGGAGGCGGCGGTGTTGTCGGTCGGGATATAGAGCACGTCGTTTGCGTCGCTCGCCGTGCCGGTGACGGAGACAACATCGTTCGTGTCGGAGAAGGTGTATGTATTCACGGTGCAGCCGGCCTTCTCAAGCGCGGCCTTGACGACCTCGACCTGGTAGACGGAGTTCGGCTCGCCAGAGCAGTAGATGATGCCGACGTTCTTGGCGTCCGGGAACAGTTCCTGGATCATGGCCGCCTGCTGGTCGAGCGGGGCCAGGTCGGACGTGCCGGAGATGTTGCCGCCGACGGTGCCGCTGAAGTTATCGATGCCGAGCGCAACGCCGTACTCCGTGACAGCCGTGCCGAGGATCGGAATGTCCTTCGTGGCGGCGGCCGCAGCCTGCAGGGCGCCGGTCGCGTTGGCGAGGATCAGATCCACGCCGCTGGACACGAAGCCGTTGCAGATGGTGGCGCAGGTGGCGCTGTCACCGGCGGCGTTCTGCTCGTCGAAGGTGACGTTGTCGGCGCCGAGCGCGTCGGTGATGGCGTCGCGGAAGCCCTTGGTGGCCGCGTCGAGCGCGTCGTGCTGCACAAGCTGGCAGATGCCGACGGTGTAGTGCTTATTCTCGGCCTTGTCGCCGTTGCTGCCGCAGGCAGCCAGGGACAGGACCATGACCACGGCGCAGAGCAGGGCAGTGATTTTTTTGATGTTCATGCGTTTTCTCCTCCTAAATGTAGTCCCGGCAAAGAAAAAAGCCACACAGTCGTCTGTGCAGCCTTGTCAAAACCGGATCGGGAAGTCTCAGATGGTTCTGGTATTTTTGCAGCACAAACGACTATTACTTTCGCTAAAGTAATAGTAGGAATATGCGCTTGCAAATCGCTCCAGACGCATGTTTGCGGCCTCCTGTACTGAAGATGTGCCTACTTTAGCGCTTTTAGCCGATAAAGTCAACCCCGTTTTTCAGAATTTATTTACTTTTGGCATTTGTGCACAATTCTTCCGGCGTACCTCTGTGCATTTCCGTCATTTTACGCCGCCGCGCCGCGGCATTGACGCTCCCGGCCGGGTATGCTATATTAACAATAGTATATTTGCTTTCGAAGGAGGCGCGCCATGAAAACACCGCAGCAGCTGCTGCAGCAGACGCTGGAAGTGGGCGAATGCCTGCTGCCGGACGCATCGCCCGGCGGCCGCACGCCGTACCCGACCGTGTTCGTGCACGGTCTGCTGGGCTGGGGCGCGCGCGACGCGCTCTACCGCGCCGTGCCCTACTGGGGGCTCGCGGCAGGCGATGTGCTGGGTTATCTCAACGCCTGCGGGTATGACTGCCGCGCCGCCTCGGTGGGCATCATCTCGAGTGCGTGGGACCGCGCGTGCGAGCTCTATGCCGAGCTCACCGGCGGTACTGCCGACTACGGCATTGCGCACGCGCAGCGCTTCGGCCACGCGCGCTTCGGCACGGCGTACCCGAACCCGCTCGTGCCCGATTGGGGCGCGGACAGGCCCGTCGACCTCGTGGGCCACAGCTTCGGCGGCGCGACGGCGCGGCTGCTGGCGCAGCTGCTCGCGCACGGCTGCCCGGAGGAGGTGCAGGCGGCCGAGGCCGCGGGCGAGGCGCCCTCACCGCTGTTCACCGGCGGCAAGGCAGACTGGGTGCACGCGCTGGTCGCCATCGCCGCGCCGCACGACGGGTCCACGTTTCTCAACGTGCAGCCGGACGCGGCGAACGCGCTCTCGACGCTGTTTCTGGGCGCGGCGCGCGCGCTCGGCATCTCGGCATTCAAGGGCGTGTATGACTTCCGGCTCGACCAGTTCGGCATCCGGCGCGACCCGGACGAGCCGCTCACGACGGCGGCGCTGCGCATGCTGGCGCAAAACCCGCTGCCGGCGGGCGACAACGCCTTTGACGACCTGCGTCCCGCGGGCGCGCGGGCGCTCAATGCGCGCGTCGAAACGCTGCCGGACACGTGGTATTTCTCCATCCCCTGCTGCCGGACGCTGCCGCGCCTGCTCACGCACGACCAGAAGCCCGACACGGCCATGACGCCGCTGCTCTGGCCGTTTTCGACCGCGATGGGGCGCAACGGCGCGGGCATGCCGCGCGACTGGCTGCCGAACGACGGGCTGGTCAACACGATCTCCGCCCGCTATCCCGGCGGCGCGCCGCACGCGGACTTTGTGCCCGGACAGACGCCGGTGCGCGGCGTGTGGCAGGTGCTGCCGGTCGAGCATCTCGACCACCTGGCCGCGATCGGCGGCGTGATGAACAACGGCGTCGTGCGCACGCGCCTGTTTTACCGCCGGGTCATGGCGCTGCTCGATGCAGCCGCCGCGGCCGACGCCAACTCGTGATCCCCGCCCGAGACCGGGCATACGATACCGCAAAGTGCACAAGATAAGATAAGGAGTGTATGGATTATGGATTCTATTGAAAGCTATCTGCGCAAGCTGATCGTCGCCTCCGTGGGCGCGGCCGACCTCGGCTGCGAAAAGCTCGGCAAGCTGCTCGACGAGTGCGTCGCGCGCGGCGAAGTGACCGTGGAGAAGGGCCGCGTGCTCAACGAAGAGCTCAAGCGCACCTGCAAGCAGGCCGTGACGAAGGACGAGGCCGAAAAGCCCGCCGTGGACGTGGACGCCATGAGCGCCGACGAGCGCGAGGCGCTGCTGCAAAAGCTGCTGGCCAAGAAGGAAGCAGACTGATGGCCGGCCCCGCCGCGCAGCTCGACGAGGCCAAGCGCTTCGCCGAGATCGTCGCCATTCTGCAAAAGCACCACCTCGTCCAGGGGCTGACGCCGGAGAAGGTCCGCGATATTTTCGTGGACCTTGGGCCGACGTTTGTCAAATTCGGACAAATTCTGTCCATGCGTTCGGACATTCTGCCCAAAGAATACTGTGCCGCGCTCGAGACGCTGCGCACGGACGTGACGCCCATGCCGCTGACCGAGGTGGAGGACATCCTCACGCAGGCCTATGCCCGCCCGTGGCAGGAGGTCTTTTCGGACATCGGCATCCGGCCGCTCGGCTCGGCCTCCATCGCGCAGGTGCACGCCGCGACGCTCACGGACGGCCAGCGCGTGGTCGTGAAGGTACAGCGCCCGGATCTGTACGACATCATGAGCCGCGACGTACGCCTGCTCAAGCGCGCCGCCGCGCTGCTCAAGTACACACCGCTTGCGAGCGCACTGGATTTTCACGCCGTGCTCGACGAGATGTGGCACACCGTGCAGGAGGAGCTTGACTTCACGATCGAGGCGAACAACATCGCCGAGTTCAAGCGTCTCAACGACGGCGTGGCCTACGCCGACTGCCCGGCCACGTTCCCGAAGTGGTGCACGAAAAACGTGCTCGTCATGGAGTACATCGCCGGCCACCAGATCGACGATACCGACGGCCTGCGCGCCGACGGGTATGATCTCAACGAGATCGCCGTCAAGCTCGTGCACAACTACATCCGCCAGATCACGGTCTACCGCTTTTTCCACGCCGACCCCCATCCCGGCAACATCCGCGTGCAGGGCGGGAAGATCATCTGGCTCGACCTCGGCATGATGGGCCGCATCAGCCCGCGCGAGGCGGAGCTGTACACGGGCATCATCCGCACGATCTATGACCAGGACGTGCCCGCCCTGACGCAGACGCTGCTCGCGCTCGGCCAGTACGACCGCGCGCCCGACCAGCAGGCGCTCACCGAGCGCATCGGCATCTTCCTGCACAAGTATGAGTCCATGCCGATGGCCGATATGGACATGGGCGTGCTTGTGGACGAGTTCGTGCAGATCCTGAACGAATACGGCGTGTCCGTGCCCGCCTCGCTGACGATGCTCGGGCGCAGCCTGCTCGTCATTCAGGGCATGCTCACGAGCGTGTCGCCGGACGCGAACGTCATCGAGATCGTGGCGGAGTACGTCAAGAACACCGCCCTGAGCCGCGAACACATTGAAAAGAAGGTCAAGACGCTCGCGCAGCAGCTCGCCCGCTCGGGCGAAAAGCTCACGGTGCTGCCGACGCAGCTGTCGGCGTTCCTGAGCAAGGCCAATGCCGGGCAGCTGACCGTCAACGTGAAAAAATCGTGGTCGGACGCGGCGCGCGCCGCGCAGTCGAAGCTGCTGAACCGGCTCATCTTTGCGTTGCTGGACTGCTCGCTACTGTTCTGCGCGGCCATCACGTGTCTCGCCCCGCTGCCGCGGGTGCTGGGGCTGCCGTGGCCGGCGCTGGTGTTTTTCGCCGCCGCCGTCGCCGTGACGATCGCGCTGTTTGACCGCCGGCACTGGTCGGTGTGAAGGCTTTTGCATACGCGCAAAACCGCCCGGAGGGCACAGCCTTCCGGGCGGTTTTTGATGAAAGTGCGATCCCCTCGGAGGGAGTACGAACATGAACGAAAAATCCAAAGCAGCCATATGCACCGACGAGATTGAGGCCGCCGTCTATGCGCAGCTCAAGCCGCTCGGCTTCCGGAAATACGGGCGGACACTGCACCGCTTTGTCTCCGGCGACCTGTCGCAGGTCATCCACTTCCAGTGCGGTTTGCCGTCTGCGGGCCCCGCACAGCAAATGTGGGTCAATCTCGGCATCCGCATACCGGAGTGCGACGAGCGCACCTTTTCCCCATCGCCACCAAAACGATATTACCGCGAATACAACTGTACCCTGCGCTCCCGTCTCGGGAGCATTGACGGCAGGCAGGAGCTGTGCTTTGACCTGCGAAAGCAGCCGTCACAGCTCCTGAATCAGATTCTGCCCGATGTGCTGACAAAAGTACTGCCCGTCTACGACGTGCTGTCCTCCCGGAAGGCGATTCTCGCGCACCGGTGTGACTATCCGCACTTCGATGTGATGGGCCGGCAGCTGATCCTGCTCGACGAAGCAATGATCTGCGGCCATCTGGGCGACCTGGAAAAAGCACAAGCACTGTTTGCACAATACTATCTGAACGCTGTGCACGCATACCAGCGCGAAAAAGCCCATGGCAAGCAGGTCTATTTGCAAAAAGAGGAGCGGGTAATCTGCCACGGGCAGAACATCACGGCTGACAAAACCGGATACTTCACCATCCGCAGTGCGGATGACGGCCACATCCGTTATCTGGCCGAGCTGGCCGAAAGACTCGGCCTTTCGCTCCCGGATATTGCGCCATAAACAGGAATGACCGCCCCGGCCGGGGCGGTCATTCTTTTTAAATATCGCCGCGGCGGCGCAGCGCGTCCAGAAACGCCGTGCAGCCGAGCACGAGATCGTCATACGTCGTGCCGAAATCGCCCGTATACCACGGGTCGGCGATGCCGCGCTGCAGGCCCGCAAACGACAGCAGCGCTCGGATCTTCCCGTCCGGGTCGTGCGGAAGTATGCGGCGGAGGTTGCGTGCGTTGTTCTCGTCCATCGTCAGCAGCCAGTCGTAATCATCGTAGTCGCGCGGCGTGACCTGCACGGCGGCGCGGTGGCCGACCGGGATGCCGTGGGCGCGCAGCTCGGCGCGCGCGGGCGGGTAGACGTCGTTGCCGATCTCCTCGCGGCTCGTCGCCGCCGAGGCGATCTGAAACTGCGCCGCGAGCCCCTGCCGCCGCACCATGTCCCGGAGCAGATACTCCGCCATGGGGCTGCGGCAGATGTTGCCGTGGCAGATAAAGAGCACTTTGACCATTGGGATCGCAATTCCTTTCGACCGTGATGGCCCATTATAACACAGCGCAGCGCAAAAGCAAAACCGGGGTACAGGCAGTTGCCTGCGCCCCGGTTTTTTCTTTCCCTGCGCCTTACTGCGCCCGCTGCGCGCGCTGCCGGAGCGTGAGCCCGGCGGCCACGAACGCCAGCACGAGCAGCGCCAGCGCCGCGCACAGGCACAGCGTGCGCAGCGCACCGTGACCGGCGGCCAGCATGGCAATCAGGCAGCCGACGGACAGGATCGCCGCCAGCGCCGTGCACCACGCCACGGCCTTTCCTCTCCCGTAGCCGAGGCACACGCCCGCGAGCGCGAGCGCACCGGCCGCGAACAGTGCGATGCAGATGCCCGTCCAGACCGCCGCCTCCGTGCGCGCGGTGTCCATATCCGCCGTATAGAGATCCTGCGCGAGCGCGCAGATGTCGCCATAGCTCGCGGACGCGCCTGCCCGCGCGCGCAGCGTCTCGTCCTGCATGAGCACGGCGATGCCCTGCTCCAGCCGCTCGGTGTCGTCCTCATACGGGGCGAGCGCCGCGAGATCCTGCGCCAGCTGCTGCCGGTTCGCCGCCAGCGTCTGCCGGCCGGCGGCCAGCGTGCCGGCCGCCGTGTCGAGCTTGCTCTGCCCGGCCGCGATCTCGGCCGCCGCAGCGTCGAGCGCCTGCTGCCCGGCGGCGAGCTGCGCCTGTGCATCCTGCAGCTGCTGCTCCGCCGCGGCGATCTGCGCCGCACCGGCAGAGAGCTTTGCCTGCCCGGCCTCATACGCCTGCACGAGCGACTCGATGGAGTACCCCGTGCCGATCAGCTGCGTCTCATAAAGCTGCTTTTGCGCCGTCACACCCGGCCAGAGCAGCGCGGCCTTGGCCAGGTCGCCGCTTGCGACCGCCGCGTCATACTCCGCCTGCCGGTCGAGATAGCGCTGATAGGCCGGGTGCACCACGTCGTACACCGGCTGGATCCTGGCGAGCTGCGCCTGTCCGGCGGCGTATTCCTCCTTCGCCGCGGCAAGTTTCTCCTGCCCGGCGGCATAGTCGGCCTTGCCCTGCTCGAGCTGCGCCTGCCCGGCGGCATACTGCGCTTTGGCCGCAGCGAGCTTCTCGCTGCCGGCATCATACTCCGCCTGCCCGCTCTCGAGCCGGCTCTGGCCGACGTTATCCGTCACGACGCCCGTGGCAAACGAGCGCTTGAGCGCGTCATACGTCTCCTGCTGCGCGCCGAGCGACGCCGCCAGTTCGCCGAGCGAACGGGCGCTGCCGCACAGCTGCGTGTCGGCGGCGACACGGTCGGCCCGCTTCTGCTGCGTGCGCACGACGCTCCACGGCGACACGGCCATGACGAACACCGCCGCCGCGAGCAGCACCCAGCGGGCCGCGCGGCTCGCCGCGGTCAGCGGCAGGCGGCGCTGCGCGGGCAGTGCCGTCCGGCGCACGAAGGTATCGCCCAGCAGCAGAAGCTGCGGCAGCACGAACAGCACGAGAAACACAGTGATAAGCGACCCGACGCCCACGAATCGGCCCATGCCGGCCACCGCGCCGGACGAGACGCGCGCGCCGATGAGCAGGCCGGCGGAGATGAGCATCGTGCCGGATGTGATGATGGTCGGGAAGGCGAGGTTCAGCGCCGTGATCATGGCCTCGCGCGGGCCATGATCGGCGCGCGCCTCGGTATAGTGCGAGGCGACGACGATCGCATAGTCCACGTTGCAGCCCATCTGAATGGCGCTGGCCACGAGATAGACCATGAAGAGCACATACTCGCCCGTGAGCACCGTGATGCCGAAGTTGATCCAGATGCTGCCCTGAATGACGAGCGTGAGCAAAATGGGCATACCGAGCGAGCGGAACGTGAACAGCAGCACGAGCATGACCATGAGGATGGACATGGCGCTGACCATGACGTTGTCCTGCGTGAACGTCTGCTCGGACCCGTAGGCGGACATGGCGTCGCCGACGAGATAGCTGTCGGTGGGGTAGTACTGGTGCACGACGGCGTGGATGCGGTCGAGCAGGGCAAACGTCTCGTCCCCGTCCGAGGCCGCGGCAAGCGTGAGCACGAGACGATGGTACGACGTGCCCTCGAGCTGCGCGCTGGCGCGCTCGAGCTGGCTGCTGAGCGCCGTGACCTGCGCCGCCTGCGCGGCGCTGAGCGTGACGGTGCCGTCGGCGATCTTGTCATTCAGGAATTTGAACAGCTTCAGCAGCGGCACCTGATAGCCGCTCAGATCCTGCGCGGCCGTCTGCGCGGCGCCGTTTTCGGCCGCGTAGAGCGCGAAGAGCGCCTGCGCGCTCGTGCTGTCCACGTCGCTGAGCTGCGCGAACGTCCGGTAATCGACCGCGTCCGCCAGCCGGTAGCCGCCGGCCGCCTCCGTGCCCGCAATGCCGACGGCGCTCTTGACCTCCGGCAGAGCCGAGAGGGCATCGAGCAGCGCGGCCTCCTGGGTATAATCCCCGGCCGGGACGACGACGGCCAGCACCGTCTCGTCGCCGAAATCATCCGTGATCGCCTGCGACGCGGTGCGGTTGACGTCCGCGTTGTGCGTTTTGAGCGGCGCTTCGCTGTAAACATAGCTCACGCGGTTGGCGCCGATGCACGCCACGACGAGCACGGCCGCGAACACCAGCGGCACCACGCGGCGCGTCCGCCACGCGAGACGGCCGACGCCCGAGATCTTCGGCACGAAGTTGCGGTGCTTCGTCTTATCCATGGCCGGGCCGAGCTTGAGCAGCAGCCCCGGCATGAGCAGGAACACCGTCAGCATGCTGATCAAGATCGCCTTGATGAGCACGATGCCGAGGTCGCGCCCGAGGCCGAACTTCATGAACGTCATGGCGACGAGGCCCGCAATGGTCGTCAGGCTCGAGGAGCTGATGACGGTAATGGATTTTTCCAGCGACTCGATGACTGCCTCGCGCACCGGCAGCGTCTCATGCGCCTGCTTGTAGCGGTTGCAGAAAATGATGGCGTAGTCCACCGACATGGCCAGCTGCAGCAGGATGGCCACGGCGTTGGACACGAACGAGATCGTGCCGAAAACGAAGTTCGTGCCCTTGTTGATGAGCGCCGCCGCGAGGAACGTGATGAGCAGGATGGGCACCTCGGCATACGTCGAGGACGTGAACGTGAGCACCGTGACGAGGATGATCGCCACGATGACGAGCAGACCGCGCACCTCGCCGTTGATCTGATCGGAGATGCTGTAGCCCTCGGCGGAATAAATGTACGCGCCGCTGCCGTCGAGCAGGTCGCGCAGGGCCTGCACGGTCTGCGCGCACGTGTCCGACCCCTCCAGATCCGACAGGCTGACGCTCAGCAGCGCGCTGCCCGTATCGTTCATCGTGTACGTGCAGCTGTCCACCCCGTCGACCGCGTGGATCTGCTCCGCCGTGGCCGCGGCGGCGTCCGCGTCCGTGTCGCGCAGGAGGATCTTCGCCGACCCGTAGGTCTGGAACTCCTGCTCCATGATGTCCAGCCCCTGCCGCGTCTCGGAATCAGCCGGCAGATAGGCCGCAACGTCGTTTTCGACCTTCACCCAGCCGGACGCGACCGCGGAAAAGACCAGCAGCGCGGCAAAGACGACGAAAAACAGCCGGTAATGGTCGACGATCCATTCCGATGCACGGTGCAGCGGGGACGGTTTCTGATTCATAATGGGATCACCACTCCTTACCCCGACAAAAACGCGGGGGTTGACTTTTTGATAACAGAAAGATAAGCTGAAAAATGATAAATTACAAATATCAGTTATCATGAAAGTGTAAGATATTTATCGCTTGTTCCGCTCGTGTCGTTTGTTCGATACGATACGATGGGCGTAAAGGAGTGCGGCATCATGGAAAAAAAGAACGATCTGCGCGTGCAGAAAACCTATCGTGCGCTCATGGCGGCGTTCGAGGCGCTGATGGCCGAGGAGACGTTTGACGACATCACGGTCAATGAGCTGTGCGCCCGGGCACTCATCCGCCGCCCGACGTTCTACTCGCATTTTGAAGATAAGTACGACTTCCTGCGCTTTTACCTCAACGAGATCCAGTGGCAGATCGAGAGCGAGGCCGACGCCGCGACCGACTCGCCCGTGGAGCATTTCCAGCGCTCGTGGCGCGCGCTCATCGCCTTTATAGACGAGCGCCCGGCGCTCATCCGCATGGGCCTGCGCAGCAAGTCGCTGCCAATCATCTTCGAGATCATCAGCGAGCATGTTTTCGCCAGCTCCAGCCGGCGCGTGCGCGCCTACTGCGGTGCCGTGACGGACAGCCCGGAACTTGCCGACACGCTGGCGACGTTCACCGTCGGCGGGCTCATCCAGAACCTCAAGCGCTACCTGACCGAGCCGAACCTCGACCCGGACGCGCTGACAGCGGAGATGACCACCGTCTTTGAGCACCTGTGGAATTCCTTCACGTCGGAAGCAGTATGAAGACGGTCTGGCCTGGCTGCTGCTGATCGAAGTGCTGCACTTTTGAAAACAAAAGGCTTGCAATGCTTTGCCGCCTGCGGGCGGCAAACGCTGCGAGGCTTTTTGAACACGCGGAAAGGCGGCGTACCATAATCGGTACGCCGCCTTGTTTTTTTCTGTGCATCTGTTGGGTTACGGCCAGGACGCCCGCGCCGCCTTTGGCGGTTTGGGGGTCTTGGGGGCTTTGGGCGCCTTCGGCGGGTACAGCCGGCGGCGCAGGTCACGCGGCAGCACCCAGCGGTCGAGCAGGGCGAGCATGCCGGGCAGAAACAGCAGGATGAGGATGATGGCCGAGAACGCGCCGATGGAAATCGTGCGGCAGATCTGCTCGATGGTCGGGTTGCCGAAAAATTTCCCGACGACCGCCGTGACGAGCACCATGATCGAGCCGGAGGTGAGCACCGTGTGGATGCTGCCGCGGTAGGCGGCGATGAGCGCGTCGCGCACGGACATGCTCTCGCGCATCTCGCGGTAATAACTCGTGTAGAGGATGCCGTAGTCGATCGTCGCACCCATGAGGATGCACTCGACGATCAGCAGCGCAAGGTAGTAGATCTCCAGCCCCTGCAATCCGACGACCGTGACGGTGATAAACACGCCGCACTGCACGATCAGCACGAGCAGCGCCGGAATGACGAGCGAGCGGAACGTGAACACGACGACGAGGAAGATCGACGCCGCCGTCAGGAGCGTGATGAGCAGCAGCTCGCTGTCGAAGCTGTTTTCCATCTCGTAGACCATGGCGCTGTTGCCGATGAGGTAATAGTCCCCGGTCGTGACGGCGTCGAGATCCTGCATGAGTTGCGCGATGAACGCGCTCGTCTCGTCCGACTCGCCCGGCAGCGTCGTCGTGAGCACGAGGCGGGAGTAGTTGCTGCCGCGCAGCTGCGTGACGGCATCGGTGAGCATCGTCTGCGCGTCGGTGATCTGCGCGCGCATGTCGTCGGTCAGGAAGGACGCAAAGCGCGCGTCCGTGAGCAGATCGTTCTGCAGGTAGTCAAACAGCTCCTGCATGGACATGGTCCACGAGGCATCGCTGCTGTACACGCTGGCATAGTAGAGAAACAGCAGCTCCATCGTGCCGCGGTCCATCTTGCTGGACAGGCCCTGAAACAGGTTTGCCAGTTCCGCCGCCGTATAGCTCCGGCCGGAGGCGACCGCGTCGATGACCGTGCGCGCCGACTGGAGCTGGCTGGTATCCACGCCGCTGAGCTGGTCGGCAAAGCGCACGTCCGGCAGCACCTCCTGGCACAGGAAGTCCACAAACTGCTGCACCGAGAGCGTCCAGCCGCTCGTGTCGCCGTGGCGGCTGGTGTAGAGCAGGTAGAGCTGGCGCACCTGCCCGGCGTCCATGCCGAGGAGGTCGGCAAGCTCCGCCGCCGAGTAGCTCGTGCCGTCGACCGAGCCGTTGATGATCCGGCTGAGCATCGTGATCTGCTGCGCCTGCGCATCATCGAGCAGGGCGCTGTGCTCGGCGAGGAAGTTGACCAGGGTCTGCATCGAAACGTTCCAATCGCCCGTGAGCAGGTCGCCGTTGAGCGTGTGGTATGCCACGAACAGCAGCCGGACGGTATCCTCGTCCATGCCGAGCATCTGCGCGATCTCGTCGCAGCCGCGCGGCGTGGTCATGGCGCTCACGTCCGTGAACGTCTGCAGCGTGGCCGCCTGCTCGCGCGCCGAGGCGTCGACCATGTCGGCCAAGGTGGAGTCGGTGAGCACTTCGTTGACGAGGAAGTCGGAGAAGGCGGGCAGCGTCATGCCGCCGGTGCTCGCATCGCCGTGCTGCATGTAGTAGTAGAGCAGCAGCTGTTTGGCGTCCGCCGCATCCATGCCGAGAAAGTCCGCCAGCGACTCCGCCGTCCGCTGCTGCGTGAGCGCGGCGGGGTCGGTGAACTTTTGCAGTGTCTGAAGATTGGCCGTCATGCCCGCGTCGAGATACGGCGCGAAGGCGGCGTTATTTGCCACGTGGTCGGTGACAAAGCGCAGAAACCGCCCGGCCGGGATGGTCACGGCGCGGCCGCCGCTGTGGGCATCGTAATAGATCATGCCCAGCATATCGGCGCTGACCGGGATGCTGGCGTCGAGCGCGCCGACGACATCGGCCATCTGCACGGCGGTGTACTGCCTGCCGAGCGTGGTGGAGTAGGCCATGGCGCTCTTGACGTTCGGGTCGGCCTCGAGCCGGTCCGCCAGCGCGGCCACGACGTCCTCGTCGGCGTTGTTGTACAGCACGACGATGGGGTTGTCCGGCGGGAACACCTCCGCGACCGGGTCGGTGTCCGTGAGCGTGTAGGCGATCTGGGTCGACAGCTGCAGGATATACGTACCCGCGAACAGCAGCACGAACGCCGCTGCGATCGCGCCGCGCCACCGGTAGCTGAAGCGGCCGAGCGCCGCGAGCACGCTCCGGCGCTCGCGCTTGGGCGCGCGCGGCTTTTTCGTCGTCTTGCGCACGAGCTTATCCGCCCACAAAATCAGGCCGGGCAGCACCGTGAACACGCACAGCAGGCTGCACAGCACGCCCTTGGCCAGCACGATGCCGAGATCCATGCCGATCTTGAAGCGCATGAACACCAGCATCAACAATCCCACGATCGTCGTGACCGAGCTGCCGGTGATCGAGCCGAACGCCGCCGCGAGCGCTCGCGTCATGGCAGCCTCGCGGTCGGGGTCGGCCTGCAGCTCCTGCCGGTAGCGATTCATGAGGATGATGGAATAGTCCATCGAGAGCGCGAGCTGCAAAATGGCCGAGATGCTCGCCGTGACGTCAGACGTCTCGCCAAGGAAGATATTCGTGCCCTGGTTGATGAGCACGGCGATGCCGATCGTGATGAGAAACAGCACCGGCTCAAAGTATGACGGGCAGGCGATGAGCAGGATCGTCGTCACAAGCACGATCGAGAGGATGAACACGATCGGCGGGATGTCCGGTGTCGAGGTGTCGTCGCTGCGCACGGCCACGTCGTAGCCGTCAAAGCGGTCGGCCACGTCGCGCTCGATCTGCGCCTCCTCGTCGGACTTGTAGTCATACTGCGTGGTGAGCTTGTAGAGTGTGGCGTCGCCGCGGTTATAGTCGTCGCTGTCCGGCTCGTAGGCCACGCTGTCCACATTCGGGATCTCCGCCAGCTGCTCGCGGATGGCGAGCTTGTCGCGCGCGTCCAGCCCGCGGAACATGACGCGGATGGTGTACGTCTCCGTCACGTCGGGGAAGGCCTCGTTCATGCGGTCCATGCCGATCTTCATCTGCGAGCTGTCCGGCAGGTACTTGGTCATGTCGGTGTTGATGCCGACGAAGGGCATCAGCGCCGCGCAGACCACCGCCAGAGCCAGCATGACGACAAGCAATAGCCTGCGTTTTTTGACGATGAAAGCTGCGATCTTCTGCATGGTTGGGGAAACTCCTTTCGCGCGCTGGCAGGTAGTCAAAAGCAAAAAACCAATGGTTAGAGTCAGTTGAATATTATAGCACATCGGCGAAAAATGTGGTATGCTTATTTCAAACATTTTTAAATAAATATATTAAGGAGGCTATCCGATGAAAAACGATTTTCTGACACTCATAAAGACCCGGCGGAGCATCCGCGCCTACAAGCCGGACGCCGTGCCCGCAGACACACTCGCGCGCGTGCTCGAGGCCGGCACCTACGCCCCGTCGGCCATGGGCGAGCAGTCGGCGACGATCGTCGCCGTGGAGACGAAAGCTTACCGCGACCGTCTGACAAAGCTCAACGCCGCCGTGATCGGCAGGGACGTCGACCCCTACTACGGCGCGCCGGTGATCGTGGTCGTGCTCGGCGACGGAGAGCGCGCAAATTATCTGGCCGACGGCAGCTGTGTGCTCGAAAACCTCATGCTGGCCGCACACGCCGAGGGGCTCGGCACCGTGTGGGTCAACCGCGAGCGCGAGATCTTTGACAGCCCGGACGGCAAGGCGCTGCTGCGCGACTGGGGCCTGCCGGAGACGCTGCGCGGCGTCGGCGCGATCGCGCTCGGCTATGCCGCCGGCCCTGCACCGGAGGCCGCCCCGCGCAAGGAAAACTACATCGTACACGTCTGAGCATTCGCTCAAGCGGAAAGCCCGCCCGCCGGAAATTCCGGCGGGCGGGCTGCTGTGTTATGTAGAAAAAACGTCTCAGTCGATATGGATGATTGACTCGGTCAGCTCCGCGGCGGTCACGTTGGGGTTGTGATAGTGCTCGCGGCGGTCGGTGATCCTGCCGATCGAGATGGCCTGCTGCGGGCAGTACTGCAGGCAGCTCAGGCACTGGATGCAGTTGCCGCCGATGACGGCGCGGCCGCCCTCGATGCGGATGTTGCCGCGCGGGCAGAGCCGGGCGCACTGACCGCAGGCGACGCACGCATCGCTGACGGCAAACTTCTGCGCCTTGCCGGCCACGATCTTCGGCCAGACGCTGCTCTCGAGCTGGTTGACGGGCTTTTTCGGCGGGGCCTTGGGCGAGACCGCCCGGGCAAGAACATCCTGCGCGATCTGCTTTGCCTTTTTGTCCGCGCGGCGCTGCGCCATGGCGGGCGTCACCGGCGGCAGCATCACGCTGTGCGGCAGCAGCCAGATGCACGTGCACTGGTGCGACACGGCCGTCCAGTAGCGCAGGGGGATGATGCTGTTGAGCTTGTACAGGCCGGAGCCCATGTAGCCCGCGTACTGGCAGACGCCGAACGTATACGCCGTGAGGCCGACCTGGATCTTGCGCAGCGACTCCTCCACGCCGCCGGGCAGACCGCCGCCGTAGCACGGGAAGACGAAGCCGACGCGCTTGGCGTCACGCACGTCCGTGACCACGGGCTCTTTGCGCATAAGGATGATGTCCGTGTCGCCCAGCTTCCGGGCGATGGTTTTCGCCATGTCGAGACAGTTGCCGGTGCCAGAGTAGCAGAAGATCACATTTTCGCTCATCTGAAACACTCCCTTAAATTTTGATCGTCCCTATTGTACATCAAACTTTTTTGCGATACAATAGTACCGTAAAATATAGAACGCTGGAGGCCAAAATGTACCACATCAAGAACGACAAACGCGCGCGGGCGTCTACGGAGCTTATTTGCGCGGGCCTTTTGGCCTGCATGAAAGAAAAACCGTTCGCGCGCATCACGATCACGGACGTGCAGCGCGCCTCGACGGTGAGCCGCTCGACGTTTTACCGCAACTTCGACTGCCTCGAGGACGTGCTGGCGCTGCTGTGCGACCGCGGGTTTCAGGCCGTGTTCAGCGAGTACAACGCCCTGCCGCCCGAGCAGCGCGGCAGCCTGGCCAAGGCGGTATTTCAGTACTGGTTTCGCAACAGTGCGGTGCTCGAGGCGCTCGTGCAGATCCGCCGGACGGACATTTTGTTCGACAGTCTGCGCCGCAGCTCCGGCCTGATCCAGGCGCTGCAGCCGATGGCGGACGATCCCGCGCAGTTTGATTATTTCGTCGCCATCATCACGTCGTCCATGATCGGCGTGCTGACCGTCTGGGTCGAGCACGGCAAGACGGAGACGGAGAATCAGATGGTGCAAAAGCTCACGAGTGCCTTCATCGAGATGGCGATCCTGGAGTTGCCCGGCTGAGAAAACCCGGCCTTTCCAGCACTGGGAAAGGCCGGGTTTCTGTTTGCTTTTACGGCACGATGCGTGTGCCGCTCTCGCCGCGCATGGCGGCCGGGGCCTGCTCGAGCGAGGCGATGACGGCGCGCCGCCGCCAGCCGCTGCGCACGAACTGCACGGCCGCGGCCACCTTCGGCTGCATGGAGCCGGCGCCGAACTGCCCGGCGCGCAGGTAGGTCTCCGCCTCATCCACGTGCAGCTCGTCGAGCGCCCGCTGCTCCGGCGTGCCGAAGTTCAGGCAGACATGGTCGACCGCCGTGAGGATGAACAGATAGTCCGCGCCGACGGCTTCGGCCAGGCACGCGGAGGCAAAGTCCTTGTCGATGACAGCGTCCACGCCGTAGTAGTCCCCGTGCGCGTCGCGCACGACGGGCACACCGCCGCCGCCGCAGGCGATGACGATATACTCACTGTCGAGCAGGTTCAGAATCGAGCGCCGCTCGGCAATATCCACCGGCTTCGGCGAGGCGACGACGCGCCGCCAGCCGCGGCCGGAGTCCTCCCGCATGCGCAGGGACGGATCGTCACGCATCATCTGCTGCGCGGCGGCCTCATCGTAAAACGCGCCGATGGGCTTTGCCGGCTCGCCGAACGCGGGGTCGTCCGGGTCGACGACGACCTGCGTGACGACCGTCGCCACCTGCCAGGGCATACCATTGGCGCGCAGCGTGCGGCGCATGCCCTGCTGCAGGTGGTAGCCGATATAGCCCTGGCTCATGGCCGTGCACTCCGGCAGCGGCATGGGCGCGACCTTGGGGTTCGTTTTCGCGGCGGTGTCGAACGCCGCCTGGATCATACCGACCTGCGGGCCGTTGCCGTGGCTGATGATGATCTCGTGGCCCTGATGGATGAGCCCGACGAGCGCCGGGCACGCGGCGGCCACGCGATCGCGCTGCTCCGCCGGCGTGCTGCCGAGCGCGTTGCCGCCGAGAGCAATGACGATTCTGGCCATGGCGTCACCTGTGCTGCGGCGCGGGCTGCTGCTGCGTGATGCAGTGGATGTTCCCGCCGCCGAACGCGACCTCGCGCGTCTGCACGCCGACCACGCGGCGGTCGGGGAACATGGCCTGCACCTGCTGCACGGCGAGCGCGTCGTTCGCGTCGCCGTACTGCGGCAGGATGACGCCGCCGTTGACGATGAGGAAGTTCATATACGACGCGATGGCGACCTCGCCGTCCTCGCGCGGGATCGTGCCCTCCACGGCGTCGATCGTCGCCGCACCCTGCAGCAGGCAGGGCTGCTGCGTCAGGCAGAGCTTGTGCACCTTCAGTTTGCGGCCCTTGGCGTCCGTCGCCTGCGAGAGCGTGTCGTAGGCGTCGCGCGCCGGCTGATAGAACGGGTTTTGCGGGTCGTCCGTCCAGATGCAGGCGACCTCGCCCGGGCGGATGAAGCAGGCCACGTCGTCGATGTGGCCGTTGGTCTCCTCGGGGTCGATGCCGTCGCGCAGCCAGAGCACCTTCTCGCAGCCGAGATAGTCGCAGAGCATGCGCTCGATCGCGCCGCGGTCCATGTCGGGGTTTCGCCCCTCGGACAGCAGGCACATCTCGGTCGTGAGCACGGTGCCCTCGCCGTCGACGTGGATGGAGCCGCCCTCGAGCACGAAGCCATCGGTGCGGTAGGAATCGACGCGCTCGATCTCGCAGACCTTCTGCGCGACCTGATCGTCGAGATCCCACGGGAAATAGAGCCCGTCGACCAGCCCGCCCCAGGCGTTGAACGTCCAGTCCACGGCGCGCACGCCGCCGTTGCCGTTGACGAGAAACGTCGGCCCACAGTCGCGGATCCAGGCGTCGTTGCTCGCCATCTCGACGACGCGCACGGCGCGCGGCAGGCGCTCGCGCGCATTCTGGTACTGCGCCGGGGAGACGCAGACCGTCACGGGTTCAAACTGCAAAATGGCCGTGGCCACGTCCAGAAAGGCTTTCTGCGCGGGCTTGGCGCCGTCGCGCCAGTTGTCGTTGCGCTCCGGCCAGAGCATCCAGACGCCGGCCTGCGGCTCAAACTCCGCAGGCATCCGGTAGCCGTCGAGCTTCGGCGTAGAGCCGGTGATTCGTTTTGCCATAACGTTTTCCTCCTAGGAATGATGCCGGCGCGCACGCGCCGCGATGAGAATTTCGCCGATGACGATGCTGAGGATCGACCCGATCGTGATCGGCAGATAGTACGAGAGCGTGTCCGTATCGAACGACAGCGGCACCGCCGTGAAGAAGATCGAGATGAGGATGAGTGCCATGGGCACATAGGCCAGCACGCGCAGCATCCCGCGCCCGCCCGGCACGCGAAACGGCCGCTCGGAATCGGGGTCGATCTCCCGCAGGCGCAAAAACGCTGGGAACACGGGCGCATAGCTCAGCAGGAGCATGACGAGGTTGAGCGCAAAAAAGCTCCAGAACAGGGACGAATCCGGCGAGAGCAGCTCGATGATGATGCCGAGGATGCACACGACGCTCGCCACGATGCCGCTCGTGAGCGCGGAACCGATGGGCATGTCGTTTTTCGCCCAGCGCTTTGCAAAGATCGCGGGCATGTCGCCGTTTTCGGCGGCGTAGGCCGCCGTGGAGTTCACGCCCATGGACCACGAGATCATGTTGCCGAACAGCGTGACGAGAAACAGCAGCGCCACCGCGCCGACGAACCAGCCGCTCGTGCGGCCGGTCATGAGCGAGACGGCGTCGATGAGGCCCGAGTCCTCGCTGATCTCGTGCGTGGGGATGGCCGCGCCGATGCCGAAGGCCGAAAACAGGTAGATGAGCGCGATGACGATGCCGCCGGTGACGACGGCCTGCGGGATCTGGCGCTTGGGGTCGCGCATATTGTCGGCATACGTGCACACGACCTCGAAGCCCAGGAAGTTGAAGATGATGACCGAGATATATGACAGGCTGTGCAGGTCAAACCCCGGCAGGAACGTGCGGAAGGCCATGTCGTTGACAAAGCCGTTTTTCACGACGTAGACGATGCCGAGCACGCCGACCGTCAGCGCGAGGATCATTTTGATGGCGGCGCTGATGTTGAGGATGAGGATGCTGTCGCACACGGGGTAAAATGCGATCCACGTGACGATCCAGATGAAGGCGAGCTCGATGAGCAGCTTTGCCAGCCACCCGAACTGCAGCCCTGTGAGCACGCCGAGCAGCTCCGGGCACACGACGGCGAGTGAGGCCATCCACAGCGGAAAGTTGATCCAGTAGTACCACGAGGCGCGCGCGCCCCACTTCGAGCGCGGGAACGCCTTGTTGATCCAGTCATAGAGCCCGCCGTCGCCGGTATACGTCGTGCCGAGCTCGGACGAGATCATGCCGTACGGCAGCAGGAAGGCGATCATCATGAACACCCACCAGAAATACTGGCTGTTGCCGATGGAGGCGACGGGCGCCGCCGCCTCCGCCACGAACACGACGCAGATGACCGAGAGGACGACGTCCGCAAGGCGGAATTTTTTTCGTTCTTCCATGGTGTCTGCTCCTTTGGCAGCCGGTCAGCAGCCGCCGAGCCGCGCGTCGAGGAAGGTGTCGAGCTCCTCCTGCGCCGCGGCAAGCTCCAGCTCCGTCGGGACGCGGCGGCAGCGCGTGAAATACACCAGCAGCCCGCGCATGGCCGTCAGGCGGTTGCCGGCCTGCTCCCAGCAGAGGGAGGCGGCGGAGTCGGCGACCTCGTCGGTCACGTCCTCGCCGCGCGTAGCGGGCAGACAGTGCAGGAACTTGCAGCCGAGCGCGCCGAGCTGCATGAGCTCGCGGTTGACCTGGTAGTCGGCAAAGACGCGCACGCGCTCTTCCTTCGGCATCTCGTTTTCATACAGGCCGTACCAGACGTCAGTATAGATAAAGTCCGCGCCGCGCACGGCGTCGCGCTCGTCCGTGACGGCCCAGCTGCCGCCGGAAAGCTTGCAGTTGGCCTCCAGAATGCGCTTGTGGTCGGCGTTCAGCTGGTGGCCCTCCGGGCCGTAGTGCACAAAGTGCATGCCGAGCTTCGTGGTGATGAAGCCGAGGGACGCGCACACCTGCGTTCCGTCGCCGACGAAGACGACCTTGCAGTCCTCCAGCCGCTTGCCCTCGGGCAGGTTTTCCTTGATGGTGCACAGGTCGCCGATCTCCTGCGTGGGGTGGTTATAGTCGCTCATGCCGTTGATGACCGGGATCGTGCACGCATCGGCGAGCTCAACGATCGTCTTGTGCTCGATGACGCGGGCCATGACCACGTCGACCAGGCGCGAGAGCACCTTGCCCGTGTCGCCGATGGTCTCGTGGCCGCCGAGCTGGATCATGCCAGGGCCGAGATACTGCGCGTGGCCGCCGAGCTGGCTCATGGCCGTCTCGAACGACACGCGCGTGCGGGTGCTCGACTGCTGAAAGATCATGCCGAGGTTCATATCTTTCATCAGCGGGGGATAATAACCCCGGCGGATGGCGCGCTTGATGGCGAGCGACAGGTCGATGATGTCCAGCAGTTCCTGTTTTGTGAAATCGTTGGTGTCAATAAAATCTTTTTTGTACATATCCATTCCTCCAAAGCCGCAGTTTACGGGATTTGCTTCCCGGTTATTGTCGGCGGATTTGCGTACGGATATGCGCGCCGGACGAATTTTCCGTTTTCGCGGCACGATCGGTGCCGTTTTTTCGCCGAACAAAAAACACGCCCGCAGAAGCCTCGGCTTCTGCGGGCGTGCCGCGTTGTTTTTTCATTGAAAAACGCCGGTTTTCCCGGCAATTTTTTTGCATATACAAATTTATGTTATCACTTTGTCTTGCTTTTGACAAGCGCTTTCCTGCAGCTTTTCCGCTTTTCAGGCAGAAAAAAGCGAAATGTCCGTTAATAATCACTTGTTACACATATTGACATGATTCAGGCAAAGTTCTATAATAAATGCGTGTTAACGTTCTGCGCTTGTGCAAAATGTCGAATTTTCATCGTTGGCGCGGAATTTGTGCATCGAAGGAGGGAATGCGCGAATGAGAGACCTGAAGCATCTGATCTATTTTGAGAACCTGCTGCAGCAGGCAAACAACGACCTGGTTCAGGACGCCTGCAAGGATGGGCGGCTGGCGCTGGCATGGAACTGTTCGTACATACCGGAGGTTTTGCTGGACACGGACAACTGCTTTGGCGTGCGCCTGCGCGCGCCGAACTGCACGAACCCCGACATGGCCACCTACTACATGACCAACCGCTCGTGCCCGTACTCCAAGAGCATCCTCGAGCGTGCGTTCGAGGGCGGCTACAACTTTATCTCCGCGCTCATCGGGCAGGAGTGCTGCACGACGATGAACCGCATGGAGCAGTATTTTGAATACTGCGAGCTGATCCCGAACGACAAGTTCTTCTGCACGTATCTCGACATGCCGCTGCGCAAAACCGAGTGGCACGCGGGCTACTACCGCCGCCAGATCGAGCAGAAGATCATCCAGCCGCTCGAAAAGGTCTACGGCGTGGACTTCTCGGAGGAAAAGCTGCGCAAGGCCGTCGAGCAGTTCAACGAAGTGTGCCGCATCATCACGGAGATGAACGCCATGCGCATGGCGGACAACCCGGTCATCACGGGGTATGAGTTCCACGTCATCCAGCTGTGCACGCTCACGTGCCCGAAGGACCTCATCCTGCCGTACCTGCGCGAGACGCTGCAGGAGCTGCGTGAGCGTAAACCCGACCCGAAGCCGTGGTACCGCGCGCGCATCCTCATCGCCGGCAGCGAGATCGACGACCCCGAGTTCACGAAAATGCTCGAGATGGCCGGCGGCATGGTCGTGGCCGACCGCTACTGCTTCGGCTCGATGCCCGGCCGCGAGGAGATCCCGCTCGAGGAGGGCAAGGACGTTTTGCAGTCCATCGCCGACTACTATATGTGGCGCAACCAGTGCCCGCGCGCCATGGGCCCCGAGAACATCATCGCGCGCAAGAAATACATCTTCGATCTCGCGGAGAAATACCGCGCCGACGGCATCATCGTCGAGAACATGAAGTTCTGCGAATACTGGGGCTACGAGCGCGCGCAGGACGGCATGTGGTTCTACGAGGGCTATGAGCTGCCGCGCAGCATCCCCGTGTGCCAGATCGAGAAGGATTACACGAGCGCCGCCTCCGGCCAGCTGCGCACCCGGTTCCAGGCGTTCATCGAGTCGCTGGAGATCAAAAAGATCCAGGCGCAGCAATAAGGGAGGGGTTCAGCTATGTGGAAACGCAAACGCACGCTCAAAGAAGAATACGGCACGCTCGGCCACTTCCTGCGGGGTGACAACGAGTGCCATTATCTCGGCGACCTGTACATCGAGGGCACGAACTTCTACTTCCACCGCGAGTGGCGCGGCGTGAAGGACACGGCCTATGCCTTCGCCCGCTGGCTGCAGACCTGGGGCAAGATGGCCGGGCTCATCGGCCGCGACCCGGTGCGCATGATCCGCGCCTTCTGGAAGTATCGCTGGCTGAGCGCGTATCTGGCCACGCCGATGATGGTCGACAAATGGATCGAGGGCGACCGCGGCATGGTCCTGCGCGCCGACCTGACGGCCATCGACTGCATGGTGTCCGACTCCATCACGACGCTCTGGCGCGAGATCCGCGCCGACCGCCGCTTCGGCGAGAACAAGTGGACCGAGCGCACGATCGCCTTTGACTACACGCTGCCGAAGCACATCATCTACGGCTTCCCCGGCTACTACGGCATCAACATCCAGCAGCACGCGGCATTCATGGTGCCGATCCTGAACAAGAACCTCGGCTCGTACTACGTCGACCAGGCTGTCAGCTGCGGCATCCCGGGCGATATGTGCACGCTGCCGCTCGTGGAGACCGGCGTCGCCGTCGAGGGCGAGTACCCCGACATCGGCAACTGCTGGCTCACGACGAACAACCCCTGCGATGCGAACATGATGGACAACGTCGCCATGTACCGCGCGCTCTCAAGCGACGGCAAGAAGGCCGTGCACCCGTTCACGACGCCGCTCATGTATGACGACCCGACCTGCAAGGAGCTCGGCGTGCACGAGGTGTACGAGGCCATCCACTTCCTTGAGGAGCAGTTCCACCAGCCGTTCAACTGGGACACGTTCATTCAGCACATTGAAAACACCAACCAGTTCAACCGCGAGGAGACCGAGCGCTGGGACGTCTATGCCAAGACGAACAACGGCGCGCTCAACCCCGTGTGCCAGGGGCTGTTCCGCATCTACTTCTACCAGCAGGGCGGCAACGAGTACTTCCTCAAAGCCTCGCGCAAGATCACGCGCATCTTTGATAAATGCGTGCGCAAGAACATCAACACCTTCCCGCTCACGCGCCACCGCGCCATCGCCTGGAGCTGCGGCTCGACGTATTACGCACACGGCGTGCAGTGGCTGTATAACTGCTGGGGCATCCTGTGCCTGATCAACATGGACTCGCTGACCGGCCACAACATCGTCGACACCGAGGACCGCGACATCATGATGAGCGACGTGGCCGACTGGCACGCCCGCACCCCGATGCGCACGCACACCGTCGGCGGCAACCGCCACATCATGCAGATGTGGGAGACGGCGGAGAAGTTCAACTGCGACATGATCATCATGTACGACGACATCGGCTGCAAGGGCATGGCCGGTGCGCAGGGTCTGATCGAGGAGGAGATCCGCAAGCACGACGAGCGCTTCCACACGGTGTGGATGCCGCACTCGCTGATGGATCACCGCATCGTCTCGCCGGCCGAGGCGCGCCGCACCGTCAACGAATACATGATCAACGTCATGCACGAGGAGCCGGTCGATCCGTCGCTGCTCGACTTTGACGACAGCATGGGCTGGTAAAGGAGGTCCACCGATATGAAATGCAAATTTGCGCAGTTCCTGTTCCGAGCTTTTGGCATCACCGGCGGCGCGCTGGCCGTGCTGTTCGTGATCTATTACTATAACCTCGACATGAAGCTCATGCGTTCCGTCGTCGTGCCGTTTTTGAACAAACACTATGACAGCGTCAAGCGCGAGCACCAGATCTGACAGGGGAGGAGCAAACCATGGCAGTCAATCATAATGTCAACCCCCGGCCGCTGACCGCCGAGGAAAAGGAAAACCGCGCCCGCGGCGTGTATGACAGCTTTGCGACCTATGTGGTCTTCTGCGGGCACTGCCGCTACGTGCGCAAGACGAATATGTACATCATGCGCGCCGAGGCTTTTATCGACGAGCTCAAAGCCCGCGGCGAGGTCTGCCCCCAGTGCGGCAGGCAGGAGTGGACGCTCGGCTACCCGATGGGCACGACCACCGGCTTCGTCAAGTTCTGACACGCGCACCGCAGCAGGCCCCCGCACCCGCGAGGGCCTGCTTTTTTGCGCAGATTCCGGCACATTTGCGCGACGCTTGTTGCATATCGCCGAAAATGGGAAATTTCGTTTCCCTGCGCGCATGCACATGTTATAGTAGTGACAATCTCAGCGCAACAACATGAAGGAGGAGAGACCATGGCACAACTCAGACCGAAGATCGTGAAGCTGGCGAAGATCATTGGGGGCGTCACCGGCATCACGACCAGGATCGACGAAAACGCGCCCGAATACTACTGCATGGCAGGCATCCTGACCGACGAGGAAGCGGATGTCGCCATCGCGGCCGGCCTGCGCAAGGAGCGCACCGCGGCCTACCTGGCCAGGAAGGTCGGCAAGACCGTGCAGGAGGTACAGCCCCTGCTCGACAACCTCGTGTACTACGGCATCTTCCGCCGCTCGCACAACGAGACGCTCGGCGAGGACACGTATTACATGCAGATCTTCGCGCCCGGCATCCTCGAGATGATGGTCAACCAGAAGGAGCTGCTCGACACGCATCCGGAGGTCGGCCGCGCGTTCGAGGAATACACCCGCAACCTCGCGGCGAACATGGGCGCCATGATCCCCGACGGCTACGGCCTCATGCGCGTCATCCCGGTCGAGAGCGCGCTCGAGGGTATTCCCGGCGTGAACGAATTTGAGCGCATCTCGCACTATCTGGACAAGTACGACCGCTTCTCCGTGTCCCCGTGCTCCTGCCGCGCATCGCGCACGAGCATCGGCGACGGCTGCGGCCACCTCGACGAGGATATGTGCATCCAGATGGGCAAGGGCGCCGAGCACTACATCCGCTCCGGCCGCGCCAAGGAGATCACACGCGAGCAGGCGCTCGAAATTATCAAGCGCGCCGAGGAAAACGGTCTCATGCACGACATGGTCAACATCGAAGAGCCGGGCGAGAGCGCGGCCATCTGCAACTGCTGCGCCTGCGCCTGCTTCGGCCTGCGCGTGGGCCTGATGTACGGCGCGCGCGACGCGATCCGCTCCAACTACGTCGCCGAGGTGGACGAGGCCAAGTGCGTCGCCTGCGGCCAGTGCGTGGAGACCTGCCCCGGCAACGCGCTCAAGCTCGGCCAGAAGCTCTGCTCGACCGAGGACCTGACGCAAAAGCCGGACTACGTCAAGCTCTCCGAGACCCTGCATCCGAAGCGCACGTGGGACCCGAACTACCGCGAGGACCACGAGGACGTCGTGCCCACCGGCACCGCCCCGTGCAAGACCGCCTGCCCGGCGCACATCCCCGTGCAGGGCTACCTGAAGCTCGCCGCGCAGGGCCGCTACACGGACGCGCTCGAACTCATCAAGAAAGAAAACCCGTTCCCGGCCGTCTGCGGCCGCATCTGCAACAAGCGCTGCGAGGCCGAGTGCACCCGCGGCAGCGTGGACGAGGCCGTCGCCATCGACGAGGTCAAGCGCTTCATCGCCGACCATGACCTGCACGAGGCCACGCGCTACGTGCCGAAGCTGCTCAACCAGATCGGCCGCCCGTACACGGAGAAGATCGCCGTCATCGGCGCCGGCCCTGCCGGCATGAGCTGTGCCTACTACCTCGCCAACAAGGGCTACCCCGTGACCGTGTTCGACCGCAACCCGGTGCCCGGCGGCATGCTCACGCTCGGCATCCCGAGCTTCCGGCTGGAAAAAGACGTGCTCAACGCCGAGATCGACATCCTGCGCGAGATGGGCGTCGAGTTCCAATGCGGCGTCGAAGTCGGCAAGGACATCACCATCGAGCAGCTGCGCGCGCAGGGCAACAAGGGCTTCTACGTTGCCATCGGCGCGCAGAAGTCGGCCAAGCTCCGTATCCCGGGCGAGGAGCTCGAGGGCGTCTACGGCGGCGTGGACTTCCTGCGCGCCGTGAACCTCGGCCACGAGACGCATATCGGCAAGCGCTGTGCCGTCATCGGCGGCGGCAACGTGGCCATGGACGTCTGCCGCAGCGCGGTGCGCCTCGGCGCGGACGAGACGTACGTGCTCTACCGCCGCAGCGAAGCCGAGCTGCCCGCCGACCCAGAGGAGGTCAAAGAGGCGATGGAAGAGGGCGTGCAGTTCCGCTTCCTGACCGCCCCGGTCGAGATCCTCGGCACGGACGGCAAGGTCACGGGCATCCGGGCCGAGCGCATGGCGCTCGGCGAGCCGGACGAGAAGGGCCGCCGCAAGCCCGTCGGCACGGGCGAATTCGAGACGCTCGCGGTCGATTCCGTCATCGGCGCCATCGGCCAGACGGTCGACTGGGGCACGCTCGACGTCGGCGCGCTCACGACGACGAAGAAGGGCACGGCCGAGGCCGACGCGCTGACCTATCAGACTGCGCAGCCGGACATTTTCGTCGGCGGCGACTGCTACACCGGCCCGAAGTTTGCCATCGACGCCATTGCCGCCGGCAAGGAGGCCGCCATCAGCCTGCACCGCTATGTGCACCCCGGCCAGACGCTCACCGCCGGCCGCGACCGCAGAGTCTACAAGGCGCTCGACAAGGAGCACGTGCTCATCGAGACGGCCGATTTCGATAAAGATCACCGCCAGATGCCAGGCTACAACGCCGCCAAGGCCAAGACCTTCTCCGACGCGCGCGTCACGTTCACGGAAGAGCAGGTGCGCAGGGAGTGCGCCCGCTGCCTCGGCTGCGGCGCAACGAAGGTGGACAGCTACCTGTGCATCGGCTGCGGCCTGTGCACCACGAAGTGCAAGTTCGACGCCATCCACCTCAAGAAGGTGCGCGACTGGCACGCGGGCTCGTATGAGACCATGCCGATCAAGGTCGCCGAGGGCGTCGTCAAGCGCGCGGGCAGCATCGTGAAAAAGGCGGTCAGCAAGTAATGCACGAGCTGGCACTGTGCGACGCGATGCTCAAAATGGTGCGTGATATCTCCCGCGAGCAGGCGCTCGAGGGCGTGCGCAGCATCACGGTCCGCGTCGGGACGCTCTCGGGCGTTGTCCCGCGCTTTCTCACCGACTGCTGGGTCGCCGTGACCGACGGCACGGAGTATGACGGCGTGCCCCTGCGCGTCGAGACGGAGGCGGGCCGCGCCCGCTGTCTCGACTGCGGGGCGGAGTTCGTCGCCGACGTTGAGGACCTCTCCTGCCCGGACTGCGGCGGGAAAAAGCTCATGCCCCTCTCCGGCCGCGACATGACCATTCAGGAGATCGAGGCGTACTGACCCCATATGCAGCAGGCCCCCGCACCCGCGGGGGCCTGTTTGGGCCGCAAAATGCCCCCGGAAGCAGATCGCTTCCGGGGGCGTTCTTCATGCACAAATCGAAATCAGAAGTCCGCGTTGCCGACCGTGCGCGGGTGCAGCTCCACATCGCGGATGTTGCTCACGCCGGTCAGGTACATGACCATGCGCTCAAAGCCGAGGCCGAAGCCGGCGTGGCGGCAGCTGCCGTAGCGCCGCAGGTCAAGATACCACCAGTAGTCTTCCTCGCGCAGGCCAAGCTCCTGCATGCGCTTGGTGAGCAGGTCGAGCCGCTCCTCGCGCTGGCTGCCGCCGATGATCTCGCCGATGCCCGGCACAAGGCAGTCCGCCGCGGCGACGGTCTTGCCGTCGTCATTCATGCGCATGTAAAACGCCTTGATCTCCTTCGGATAATCCGTGACGAACACGGGCTTGTTGAACACCTGCTCGGTCAGGTAGCGCTCGTGCTCCGTCTGCAGGTCGATGCCCCACTCAACGGGGTAGTCGAACTTGTGGCCGGAGTCTTTGAGCAGCTTCACAGCGTCGGTATACGTGATGCGGCCGAAATCGTTGTCCACCACGTTGCGCAGGCGCTCGAGCAGGCCCTTGTCCACGAAGGAATTGAAAAATTCCATCTCCTGCGGGCACTTTTCGAGCACGGTGTTGATGATGAACTTCACCATCGCCTCCATGCACTCGAGATCGTCGTCGAGGTCGGCAAACGCCATCTCCGGCTCGATCATCCAGAACTCGGCGGCGTGGCGCTGGGTGTTGGAGTTCTCGGCGCGGAACGTCGGGCCGAAGGTGTACACGTCGCCAAAGGCGAGCGCGAAGTTCTCGGCGTTGAGCTGGCCGGACACGGTCAGGTTCGTGCTCTTGCCGAAGAAGTCCTTGGAGAAATCGACCTTACCGTCCGCCGTGCGCGGAAGATTGTCGAGGTCGAGCGTCGTGACGCGGAACATCTCGCCCGCGCCCTCACAGTCAGAGCCCGTGATGATCGGGGTCTGGACGTAGACGAAGCCGCGGTCCTGGAAGAACGTGTGCACCGCCTGCGCGGCCACGCTGCGGACGCGGAACGTCGCGCTGAAGAGGTTCGTGCGCGGACGCAGATGCTGGATCGTGCGCAGAAACTCCACGCTGTGGCGCTTTTTCTGCAGCGGATAGTCCGGCGCGGACACGCCCTCGACCGTGACGCTGTCGGCCTTGAGCTCAAACGGCTGCTTGGCGTCCGGCGTGAGCACGAGCTCGCCGTGCACGATGAACGCCGCGCCGACGTTCTGGCGGGCGACCTCGTCGTAATTTTCGAGCTTGCCGCGCTCGAGCACGACCTGCAGGCTCTTGAAGCAGCTGCCGTCGTTGAGCTCGATAAAGCCGAAATTCTTCATGTCGCGGATCGTGCGCGCCCAGCCGCAGACGGTCAGAGTCTGGCCGCCGAAGGCCTCCGGGGATGCATAGATGCCGGCGATGCGCTGTCTTTTCATATCATCAGCCTCGTTTCCGATGGATTTTGAGAGATAACTTCCTTATTATACGCACAATGCGCGTTTTTTTCAACCGCTTCTTGCGCGCACAAACACAAAACCGGCGGATTTCCCGCCGGTTTTGCTCAGAGATTCGCTGTTATGCGATGATGTGGATCGCAGCGTGGTTGTTGCGCAGCGTCACGTCCGTCGTCACGCCGCCGGCCTCACCGTCGCGCGTCCACGCCACGGGCTCTTCAAATGTGAAGCGCAGATTCTTCGACTGCACGAGGATGACGTTCTCGTTGTCGTAATACTGGTTGAGCACGCCCGTGATGATGCGGCTCAGGTCGCCGAACTGCTTCGGACGGCGGATGAGCAGCGTCTCGAACAGGCCGTCGCCCAGGCTCACAAGGTCCTTGCGCAGGCGCACCATGCCGGCCACGGAGGTCGAGTTCGACACGCCGCCGAAGATGAAGTCGCCGTCGACCGTGCCGCCGTCATACTCCACGTGCGCGCAGTAATGGTCGATGCTGTTGAGCCGGCCCATCGCCTCGAGCACGTAGGCCAGGTGGCCGAGCGCCTGCTTTTCGTTCTGCGGCGTCTCATAACTCACGGCCGTGAACGCGCCGAACGCCGCGACGTAGGTGAAAAAGCTCTGCTCGCCGAAGCTGCCGACATCAAACGCCGTCGGCGTGCCGGTCACGATGCGCAGGGCCGCGTCCGTCGCGTTTTTCGGCAGGCCGAGCGTCGAGGCCACATCGTTCGTCGTGCCCATCGGGATATAGCCCAGCGGGGGCGGGTTCGGCACCTGCATCAGGCCCGAGACGACCTCGCTGAGCGTACCGTCGCCGCCGATGCAGGCCACGGTGTCATACTCCGCCGCGTGCTGCGCGGCAAACACGGTCGCGTCGCCGCGGCCCTGCGTGAAGTACACCGTCGTCAGGTATCCGCCGCTGTCGAGAATGTTCATCACCTCGCCGAAGCCGGTCTTGTAGCCGCTGCGTCCGGCCATGGGGTTGATGATCAGCATCATACGTTTTTTCATAATCAGCCTCCTGTCGGGGTAGCAAAAAGGGCATGGCAAACTGCCATGCCCCCGAGATTCTGTGGATCAGCCAAGCTCGTTCATTTTCTGAGCCATCGCAGACTTCTTGTGCGCTGCGTTGTTCTTGTGGATCAGACCCTTGCCGGCCGCGCGGTCAACAGCCTGGACAGCAACTTTATAGGTACTGACGGCTGCGTCACGGTTGCCTTCGGCAACAGCCGCATCAAACTTCTTCAGGTTGGTCTTCAGGGCGGATTTCTCAGCCTTGTTTTTCAGATTCTGCAGCTTGGACTTTTCGTCTCTCTTCATTGCGGACTTGATGTTCGGCATTTCTCAATCGCCACCTCCTCCTATAAAATTCAGTCATGGGTATGACCGTGCAATGTTCTGCAAGTGTTGATGATATCATCAAACCCTTCAAATTGCAAGCACTTTTTTCGATTTTCATTATAAATGTATCCATTTGTGGCAACGCTTCCAGTGAGCCACAAGATGTGGCGTTAGAAAGGAGTCTGTTATGCCGAATTTTCCCCGCACCGACCTCGCCGTCGAGGCCGAAGCCATCCACCGCAGCGCAGCCGCCGTCACGGAGCTGCCCGGCGTGCGCGCCGAGGAGACGAACCGCCGCGGCTTTTCCGTGACCGAGGTGCACGTGCTCGACGCCGCTGGCAAAAATGCGTTATGTAAACCGATTGGCGACTACTACACCCTCGCGCTCGACCCGCTGCTGCGGCGCGAGGACGATGCGTTTGAAAACGCGGCGCAGACGCTCGCCGAGCTGCTGCGCGGCGTGCTGCCGCTGATGCCGGACGCCTCCGTGCTCGTTGTCGGTCTCGGCAACCGGGCGATCACGCCCGACGCCGTCGGCCCCGACGCGATCGACAGCGTCATGGTCACGCGCCACCTGCGCGAGCAGCTGCCGGAGCATTTCGGACAGTTCCGCCCCGTGGCCGCGCTCGCGGCCGGCGTGCTCGGCACGACGGGTGTGGAATCCGCCGATATGATCCGCGCGCTCGCGGCCCACCTGCACCCGGACGCCATCATCGCCGTAGACGCACTCGCCTGCGCGGAGCTCGACCGCCTCGGCCGCACCGTCCAGCTCACGGACACCGGCATCACGCCCGGCAGCGGCGTCGGCAATGACCGCGCCGGTCTCAGCCGCGACACGCTCGGCATTCCGGTCGCGGCCATCGGCCTGCCGACCGTCATTGACGCCGGCGGCTTTTCGGACGACCCCCGCGCAGAGCAGATGTTCGTCACACCGCGCGATATCGACACCGTAGTGCGTGATGCGGCCAAACTCATCGGCTACGGCATCAATCTCGCGCTGCACGACGGGCTGACCATCGGCGACGTGGATATGTTCCTGTCCTGAGGTAATGTTTCACGTGAAACACGCCCGCCGGATTTCGCATTGTTTCACGTGAAACATCACAAAAATTTGCCGCAGCGCCTCCAAGCGGTTGAAAACGCGGCCGCACGCTGTTATAATAGCTGCAAACACGATTCAGGAGGCAAACCATGGGCAAAATCATTGCCGTCGCCAACCAGAAAGGCGGAGTCGGCAAGACGACCACGTGCGTGAATCTGACCTGCGCGCTCAAAAAGCGCGGGCGGCGCGTGCTCCTCGTCGACTGCGACCCACAGGGCAACAGCACCTCCGGCATGGGCGTGGACAAAACCGCGACGCCCAACTGCTACGACATGCTGATGAACGGCGCAGCCGCCGCCGACTGCATCCGCAGCACGAAATACGGCGACGTGCTGCCGGCAAATATGAATCTCTCCGGCTGCTCCGTGGAGCTCGTGAGCTCCGAGCAGCGGGAATACATCATGAAAACTGCGCTCGCCGCGGTGCAGGACGATTACGACTTCATCCTCATTGACTGTCCGCCGTCGCTCGAGCTGCTGACGATCAACGCGCTCGTCGCGGCCGACAGCGTGCTTATCCCGGTGCAGTGCGAATATTACGCGCTCGAGGGCATTGCCGACCTCATGCGCAGCATCAAAATGTGCAATAAGCGCCTGAATCCGGAACTGACGGTGCAGGGCATCGTCATGACCATGTACGACGGCCGCACGAAGCTGTCCGATCAGGTCGTGAACGAGGTGCGCAAATTCTTCGGCAAAAAGGTCTACAAGACCATGATCCCGCGCAACGTGCGCCTGTCCGAGGCGCCGAGCCACCGCAAACCCGCCATCGCCTACGACAAAGAGTCGAAGGGTGCGCGGGCGTACCTGCATCTGGCGGGTGAGCTCATCAAGCGCGAGGAAAAGGCGGCAAAAGCGGCGCAGGAAGCAGCCGCAGCGGCCGCAGCGGAGGTGGAACATGGGTAAAGACGGAAAGAAAGGGCTCGGCATGGGCCTCGGCGCGCTCTTCGGAGAGGAATATCCGGCCCCGCAGCCGGAGCGCGAGGAGACCGCGCCCGACCTGCTGCCGATCGAGAAGATCGAGCCGCGCGCCGACCAGCCGCGCAAGCACTTTGACCCAGAGGCACTGGAAATGCTCGCAGAATCCATCCGGACGTATGGGCTCATCCAGCCGATCACGGTCCGGCCGCTCGATGGCGGATTTTATCAGATCATCGCGGGCGAGCGCCGCTGGCGCGCCAGCCGCATGGCCGGGCTCAAGGAAGTGCCGGTGCGCATCCTGACAGCGGACGAGCAGCGCGCCATGGAGATGGCGCTGGTCGAAAACCTCCAGCGTGAGGATCTGAATCCCATTGAAGAGGCGAAGGGCTACCGCGCCCTGCAGGATGTCTACGGCATGACGCAGGACGATGTGGCGCAGAGCGTGGGCAAATCGCGCCCCGCCGTCGCAAACGCGACGCGGCTGCTGGCGCTGTCCGAGCCGGTGCTGAAGCTCGTCGAGGACGGCACGCTCTCCGCCGGGCACGCGCGCGCGCTCCTGCCGCTCAGCGACCCGGAAATGCAGCTTGCCGCGGCGAAAACCGTCATTGAAAAGGGCCTGTCCGTGCGCCGGGCGGAAGCGCTGGCCGCGCAATTACTGAAGGATACGCAGGAAAAACCGGCAAAAAAAGCCGCCGGTGTGGATTATCTCGGCGAATGCGCGCGGCATCTCGAGCAGGTACTCGGCCGCAAGGTGCGCATGACGCAGGGCCGAAAGACCGGGCGCATCGAACTGGAATACTACGACGCGGACGACCGCGAGGCGCTGCTGCAGGCGCTCGAGGCCATCGGCCGCAGAAACTGATACACATAGAATGAGGAGACAGAGACACCATGATTGACATTCGACTGATCCGCGAAAACCCCGATCTCGTTCGGGAAAACATCCGCAAAAAATTTCAGGACGCCAAGCTCCCGCTCGTCGACGAAGTGATCGAGCTCGACAAGGCCAACCGCGCCGCCATCAACGAGGCGTCGAATCTGCGCGCTGAGCGCAACAGCCTGTCGAAAAAGATCGGCATGCTCATGGGGCAAGCGAAAAAGGACCCGTCCAAGCTCGAAGAGGCCGAGGCCGTCAAGGCACAGGTCACGGCGCAGGCGGCGCGTCTGGCCGAGCTTGAAAAGCAGGAGGAGGAACTCGAGGCCAAGATCCACAAGATCATGCTCACCATCCCGCAGATCATCGACCCCAGCGTGCCGCTCGGCCCGGACGACAGCTGCAACGTGGAGGTGCAGCGCTTCGGCGAGGCCGTCGTGCCGGATTTCCCGATCCCGTACCACACGGAGATCATGGAGCGCTTTGACGGCATTGATCTCGACGCCGCGCGCCGCGTCTCCGGCAACGGATTTTACTATCTCATGGGCGATATTGCCCGCCTGCACGAGGCCGTGCTGGCCTACGCGCGCGATTTCATGATCGGCAAGGGCTTTACCTACTGCATCCCGCCGTTCATGATCCACGGCAACGTGGTCGAGGGCGTCATGAGCCAGACGGACATGGACGCCATGATGTACAAGATCGAGGGCGAGGACCTCTATCTGATCGGCACGAGCGAGCACTCCATGATCGGCCGCTACATCGATCAGATCCTCACCGAGGATCAGCTGCCGCAGACGATGACGTCCTATTCGCCCTGCTTCCGCAAGGAAAAAGGCGCGCACGGCATCGAGGAGCGCGGCGTGTACCGCATCCACCAGTTTGAAAAGCAGGAGATGATCGTCGTCTGCCGCCCGGAGGAGAGCATGGACTGGTACGAGAAGCTCTGGCGCTACTCCGTCGAGCTCTTCCGCAGCCTGGATATCCCGGTGCGCCAGCTCGAGTGCTGCTCCGGCGACCTTGCCGACCTGAAGGTCAAGTCCTGTGACATCGAGGCCTGGAGCCCGCGCCAGCAGAAGTACTTTGAGGTCTGCTCCTGCTCGAACCTCGGCGATGCGCAGGCCCGCCGCCTGCACATCCGCATCAAGGGCAAGGACGGCAAGAATTATCTCGCCCACACGCTCAACAACACCTGCGTCGCCCCGCCGCGTATGCTCATCGCGTTCCTCGAGAACAACCTGCAGCCCGACGGCAGCGTCGTCATTCCCGAGGTGCTGCGCTCGTACATGGGCGGCACGGAAGTCCTCGTACCCAAGCACTGAAACGACAAAGAAAACAGGGGAGGCAGCATCATGAAAAAGCCCGGTTGGCTCGATGAATTCAAGGTATTCATCTCACGCGGCAACGTCATTGACCTGGCCGTCGGCGTCGTTGTCGGCGGCGCGTTCACGGCCATCGTCACCGCGCTCGTCAACGATATCATCAATCCGCTCATCTCGCTCATCATCGGCGGGCTGGACTTCTCCGGCCTGAACATCGGCGTGTTCCCGATCGGCGATCTTATCATGTCCATCATCAACTTCCTGTGTATTTCGCTCGTCGTGTTCTGGATGGTGAAGATCATCAACCGCTTCAACCGCAAGAAAGAAAAGGAGCCCGAACCGGAAGCCCCGGTCAAGCCGACCACGGACGAGCTGCTGGCGGACATTCTCGCCGAGCTCAAGCTGCAAAATGGCCGCGCCGAGGCCGCCAAGACACTGGACGCCGCAGAAGAGGAAGAATCTTCCGCTTCGGAGCGATAAAAATAACACTTGACAACCCAAGGCTCATATGTTATAGTATATGAGCCTTGAGGGTCAAGTTCATATCGCGGAGTGGAGCAGTTCGGTAGCTCGTCGGGCTCATAACCCGGAGGTCGCAGGTTCAAATCCTGTCTCCGCAACCAAATTCATTACCGTTGTTGATACCATATCAACAACGGTAATTTTTTATTTTCTGTGCGTTCTGTTAAGGGCTTGACATTCCCTGCTTTTCGCGGTACACTGCTCCTGTCAGTGTAACTGACAGGAGCAGAGGAGGCGAACGCACTTGCCGCACGAGGAGCAGAGAGAAAAGAATATCCGGCTGGTCACGGAGGTCGCGCTGGACTGTTTTCTGGCCAACGGGATCGAAAAGACCAAGGTCGCAGATATCGCGCTGCGCTCCGGGCTCACCGAGCGGTCGGCCTTTCGCTACTTTGAGACCAAGGCCGATCTGGTCCTGGCCGCGTCCCTGCTCTACTGGAAGCGCATCCTCGAGCGCATCGACCGGATGTCCCACACGGCATCCGACGGCAGCACGACCGGCCTGCAGGACGCGGAAAACGTCCTCGTCTGCTATTCCCAGCTCTACCGCCTCGACCCGAACGGCATGCGCTTCACGCTCGACGCGGAGTTGACGCTGCATGCCGCGGGCAGACTCCACGAGATCAAAAACCAGCCGCCCGAGCCGTTTGAGACCTCCGGCGGCCCGATGGCCAAGGCGATCCGCAAGGGACTTGCCGACGGCTCGATCAGCCCGGAGGTCGACGTGCGGGAGATCTACTACAACTCCTACGATGCGATCCTCGGCATCATGCAGCGCCTGTCTATCGGCGGCTCGCCGAGCGCGAGCGCGCTTGATTACGACAGCCGGATGCGCCACCTGAGCCAGATGTTCGTGCGCGCACTCAGTGGCAAATAACCACATACACAGCAGATCCCGAGCGATCGGGATTTGTGTATACCCGCTTATGTCAGCGATGCTGACATAAGCGGAGAAGGAAGATAGAAATCCAAAGAAAGAAGGGCCGCAATGAAGGAACTGAAGCATTTGATGTACTTTGAGCGCCTGCTGGACGACGCGCACAACGAACTTGTCCGCCAGGCCGAGGCAGAAGGAGATCTGGCGATCGGCTATACCTGCTTTCACGCGCCGGAGGTGCTGCTGAATCTGGGCAGCTGCTTCTCGGTGCGTCTGCGCGCGCCGCACACCACGTCCATGGAGCTGGCCACCTACTACATGGCCAACAACAGCTGCGAGTTTTCCCGCGCGATCCTCGAGCGCGCGCTCGAGGGCAACTACGGCTTCCTGCACGCCATGGCGGGCGTCGACGTGTGCGAGGCCAACAACCGCGCCATCGAGAACATGGAGATCATGCACGCGCAGGGTGCGGACAAGGACAAATTCTTCTACTGCAACCTCGACATCCCGTATTCCGACGATGAGGACTGCGTCGAGCACATCTGTGAGCAGGTCTCGCGCAAGATCCTCAAGCCCATGCGCGAAAACTACGGCGTCGACACCTCGGACGCCGCCATCCGCGCCGCGGTCAGCGAGCACAACGAGGTCTGCCGCATCCTCACCGAGATCGGCGAGACGCGCAAGCTGGACAACCCGCCCATCACGGGCTATGAATATGCCGTGCTGGTGCTCGTGAGCTACGTCTGCCCGAAGCGGCTGATCCTGCCTCTGCTGCGCGAGACGCTCGCCGAGGTAAAGGCGCGCGAGGTCGATGCGCAGAAAAACTACCGTGTGCGCGTCGCCGTCGTCGGCTCCGAGATCGACGACCCGGACCTGATCCGGCTCATCGAGAGCTGCGGCGCGCTGGTGGTCGCCGACCGCTACTGCTACGGCAGCTTCCCTGGCCGTCAGGAGATCGTGCTCACCGACGGCGAGGATGCGCTCACGCAGGTGTGCCGCTGGTATCTGCAGCACACCGAGTGCCCGCGCCAGAGCGCGCTGCACCGCGTCCAGTACCGCAACGACCACGTCGCCCAGCTTGTGCATGATTTCAAGGCCGACGGCGCGATCTACGAGCAGATGAAGTTCTGCACCTACTGGTCGTATGAGCGCGTGATCGCAAACCAGGTCATGCCGCGTGATTACGGCATCCACATCCTCTCCATCGACCGCCCCTACATCGCGGGGCAGAGCGGCCAGCTGCGCACGCGTGTGCAGGCCTTTGTGGAGAGTCTGGAAATGAAGCAGCTGCGCTCAGCGCAAAAGGAGGACAACTGACATGGCCTACAACCCCAAAACCGGCAAGGGCCTCGGCCGCTTCTATTCCGCCGAGCACCGCGCCTTCCGCGCCCGCGAATGGCGCGGCTTCCGAGACACCTTTTATGATTTCTTCCGCTGGCTGTATCTCTACGGCTTCATGGCCGCAAAGCTTGGCTGTCACCCGATCCTGATGGTCAAGGCCATGCTGCGCTACCGCTGGATGGTGTCCTATCTCACCGCAGCGCACATGGTCGACCGCCACACCATGGGGCTGCGCGGCAAGGAGCTGCGCTATGCACACAACCAGTTTTTCTCCGTGCTGCATAACTCCGTCCTCGGCGTGCGTGACATCATCCTACGCGACAAGAACCTGCGCCCCAACAGCAAGCACGCGGCGAAGCTGCGCGAGAACACCGTCATGTTCGATGAGATGACCCCGCACCTGATCATGATGGGGTTCCCCACCGTGAAGTGGATCGACATCGCCATGTTCGCCATCGGTCTGCCGTCGGAGGTCGACCAGAACGCCAGCATGTTCTACATCGACGCCATGGAGCACCTCGGTCTGCCGGCAGACGTTTGCCCAGAACCCGCCGCCGAGAGCGGCTGCGCCGTGGTGGACGACTATCCGCGCGTCGGCAAGTGCTACTTCACCGGCACGATGCCGTGCGACGGCGCGATCTCGCAGACAAACATCCTCACGCGGCACTTCAAGGAGCTTCCCTCGTTCCAGATCACGCCGCCGCAGCGTGTCAACGAACCGGAAGTGCAGACCTATGCGGTCAAGAACCTGAAAAAGGGCATCGAATTTCTCGAGCAGCAGTTCGGCGTCAAATGGGACTGGGACGCCTTCTGGAAAAACGCCGAAATGTACAACGAGAGCTCGCGCTGTATGATCGAGAAGTGGGACGTCAACTGCACCGAGCACCCACAGGTCTGCGGTGCGGCGCTGGCACTGCAGCGCGAATATGAGTTCATGGCGGCAGCCTGCATGGACAAGTTCATGCTCAAGACGGACCGCCGCGTCACGAAGATGATGCTCAAGGGCTACGAGCAGGACAAGGCGGCCAACGCGCCCCAGCCGAAATACCGCTGCCTCGTCTGGGCATGCCCCGCGCACTATTACACCAACTTTACCTACTGGACGCAGCACTGCTGGGGTGTCACCTGCGTCAACGACATGGAGGCCATGCTCAGCTACCAGCCCATCACCATCGGCGACAAGGAGCAGGCGCTGGCCGATCTCGTGCGCTGCTATGAGAAGATGATGATGCGCTCGCACACCAACGGCGGCTATGTCAACCTGCTCGACGAGTGCTGGAAGATGTGCGAGAAGTTCCACACGAACATCGTCATCATGTACGACCACGTATCGTGCAAGAACGTCGGCGGTCTGCACGGCCTGTTTGAGGATCAGGCGCGCGAGCGCGGCATCCACCTCATCTGGATCCCGCACGACGTCATGGATCCGCGCACGGTCTCGCGCCGCGAGATGCGCGAGGCATTCAGCCAGTATATGGTCACGGTGCTCAACGAGAAGCCGCTTGACCCCACTCTGTTGGATTACGAAGACACACTCAGCTGGTAAGGAGGAACGAATATGGCTTGGTATTGGATCGTGCTCATCGTGCTCGCCGCACTCTTTGGTCTGCTGTTTCTGGCATACATGACCAACGCGGACATGAAGCTCATCGAAAAGATCTACAACGCGCTCATTGCATACCACGACGACAAGGACGTCGAGGAGCAGATCTGACGCGCGCATCGGGGGGACACCCCCAAAGCAACAACAAGTCGGGGCGGTCATTGACCGCCCCGACTTTTGCGTCTGCGCATTCTCCCGCAAAATCCGGATACAGAGCAACATTCCGGTCGGCTTCCCTGTTGACATTGTGTTCACATCTTGTTACACTGTCTCTTGCGCCTCTTCACGCAAAACAAACAGAAAAAAGGAAGAAAAAAGAATGAAACTTGTCAAAGCGTACAACAGCGTCAGCCTTGTGCTGCGCATCGTGATCGGCATGGTCATCGGCGCGGCGCTCGCCCTGCTGATTCCCAACGCCGCCGTGACCGCGCCCGGCATCGGCATCCTTGGCACCCTGTTTGTCGGTGCCCTGAAGGCCATCGCCCCGCTGCTGGTCTTTGTCCTCATCATCAGCGCCCTTGCCCAGTCCAAGGAGAAGCTGGGCAAGCAGTTCGGCACCGTCATCGTGCTCTACCTTGTCTCCACGTTCCTGGCGGCTGTCATCGCCGTGATCGCAAGCTACCTGTTCCCCGTGACCATCACGCTGACTGAGGCCGTCTCCGACAGCGCGCCCGAGAGCTTCGCCGCTATCTTCACCGGCCTGCTCAACAACATTGTCTCCAACCCCATCGGCTCGATCGTCTCGGCCAACTATCTCGGCGTTCTGTTCTGGGCGATCGTGCTCGGCTTCGCGTTCAAGGGCGCGTCCGACACGACCAAGAAGTTCCTCGCCGACGCCTCCGAGGCCGTCACCAAGGCGGTGCGCTTCGTCATCAATCTCGCCCCGTTCGGCATTCTGGGTCTCGTGTTCTCCGCCGTTTCCACCAGCGGCCTTGCCATCTTTACCGAGTACGGCAAGCTCCTGCTCATCCTCGTCGGCTGCATGCTCTTTGCCGCCCTCGTCGTTAACCCCATCATGACGTTCATCGTCATCCGCAAGAACCCCTATCCGCTGGTGTTCAAGTGCCTGAAGGAAAGCGGCGTGACCGCGTTCTTCACCCGCTCGTCCGCCGCGAACATCCCCGTGAATATGTCCCTGTGCGAGAGCCTCGGCCTGGACAAGGAGTTCTACTCCGTGTCCATCCCCCTCGGCGCGACCATCAACATGGCGGGCGCGGCCGTCACCATCACCGTCATGACGCTCGCCGCGGTGCACACGCTCGGCATCACCGTCCAGCTCCCCGTTGCGATCATCCTGTCCGTCATGGCAGCGCTCGGCGCGTGCGGCGCGTCCGGCGTTGCGGGCGGCTCGCTGCTGCTCATCCCCATGGCCTGCTCCCTGTTCGGCATCTCCAACGATGTTGCCATGCAGGTCGTCGGCGTCGGCTTCATCATCGGCGTCATTCAGGACTCCGTTGAGACCGCCATCAACTCCTCGTCCGACGCGCTGTTCACCGCCGTTGCGGAGTTCAAGCAGTGGCGCAAGGCCGGCAAGGAGATCAAGTTCTAAAGCAGATCGCTAAAATCACTGCAGAGCCTCACGGGCAAAACCCGCGAGGCTCTGCTTTTCCTGTCGCCCTTCGTCAAATCCACAAGAAACCCTGCCGGATTTTTGAACAAATCCGGCATTTTTCTTGACTTCCCCGCTGCAATACTTTAAAATGAAGCCGCTGTGCACGGGCAAAGCGCAGCGAAAACGAGAATCAGACCCGACATCTGCGCGGTGCGCGCCGCACAGATGTTTTTCACGTCTGGATGGGAGCGCGTATGAAAACGAAAAACACGAAAAGCTTTGCCAGCCGCTGGGGCTTTATCCTCGCGTCCGTCGGCTCGGCCGTCGGCATGGCCAACGTCTGGGGCTTTCCGAACAAGATGGGCAGCAACGGCGGCGGGGCCTTCCTGCTGATCTACCTGCTGTTTGTGGTCATCTTCAGCACCGTCGGCCTGCCGACAGAATTCGCCATGGGCCGCCGCGCCGGCACCGGCACGCTCGGCGCCTATGAAAACGCATGGGCCACGCGCGGCAAGACCGCCGGAAAGGTCGGCGGCCTGCTCGGCTGGCTGCCGCTGGCCGGGTCGCTGTGCATCGCCATCGGCTACGCCGTCATCGTGACGTACATTCTCAAGGCGCTGGTCGACTCCCTGCTCGGCACGCTCATGACGGGCGACGCCGCCGTGTGGTTCGCGTCGTTTTCCACGCAGCCGTACTCCGTCATCCCCTACCACGTCATCGTCGTGGCCGGCACTCTGCTGACGCTCTTTCTCGGCGCACACAGCATCGAAAAGACCAACAAGGTCATGATGCCGCTGTTTTTCCTCATCTTTGTCGTACTGGCCGTGCGCGTGGCGCTGCTGCCCGGCTCGGCCGAGGGCTACAAGTTCATGTTCACCCCGCGCTGGGAGGCCCTCAAAGACCCGATGATCTGGATTTGGGCCATGGGGCAAGCGTTTTTCTCCCTGTCCGTCACCGGCAGCGGCATGATCGTCTACGGCGCGTATCTGTCCAAGGACGAGGACGTCGTGGGCGTGGCACAGCACACGGCCATTTTTGACACCATCGCCGCCGTCGTCGCCGCGCTCGTCATCATCCCCGCCTGCTTTTCCTACGGGCTGGACGTCGGCGCGGGCCCGAGCCTGCTGTTCGTGACGCTGCCGACCATCCTGCAGGACATCCCGCTCGGCCGGCTCTTCGCCGTCATTTTGTACGTCGCCATGATCTTTGCCGGCGTCAGCTCGCTGCAGAACATGTTCGAGGCCGTCGCCGAATCGCTCCTGCACAAGTTCCCGAAGCTCAGCCGCGCGGCCGTGCTCGGCATCCTGTGCGTGCTGTGCCTCGGATTCGGCCTGCTCATGGAGCCCATCTCCAAGTGGGGCCCGTGGATGGACCTCGTGTCGATCTACATCATCCCCATCGGCGCGACGCTCGGCGCCGTGTCGTGGTTCTACATCATGAAGAAGGACGACCTGCTCGCCGCCGTCAACACCGGCAGCCGCCGCCACCACGGCGCGTTCTGGTACGGCGTCGGCCGCTATGTCTACGTGCCGCTGGCCGTGATCCTGTGCTGCGTGGCGCTGTTCATGAACGTGGCGTTCTGAGCATACCATTTCGATCAAAGCCCCCGGGAGGGAACGCGATGCGTTCCCTCCCGGGGCTTTTTGCTGCCCGGAAGCCGCATATGCTCCCGGCCGCCAGCCGGACCGGAGGGCGAATTCTCAACACGTATATTGGAAGCCGCTCCAAAATATTGTATATTCTGCACAACGATCCTTGACATTTCCACAGCAAAGTGATGAAAAATCATCACCGGATTGACGTATGGCACATATTGGGGTTAAAATTATAACATAGCAATCGGCATGGAACGGACGAAAACAGAATAACGTGTAACCAGAATGGGGGAATGCAGCAATGAGAGACCTGAAGCACCTGACCTACTTCGAGGACCTCCTGCAGGAGGCCAACAACGCACTTGTTGTCCAAGCCCAGGCGGAAGGCAAAAAATGCGTCGCCTTTGTCTGCGAGAACACACCCGAGCCCTTGATGAATCTGGACAACACCTTCGGCGTGCGCCTGCACGCCCCGAACACCGGGTCGATGGACATTGCGACCTATTACATGACGAGCCTCCTGTGCGAGACCAGCCGCTCCCTGCTCGAGCGCGCGGTCGAGGGCGGCTTCAACTTTGCCGACTGCGTCATCGCGCCCGACGGCTGCACGATGATCAACCGCTGCGTGGAAAACATGGAACTGCTCAAGACCATGGGCGCCGGCAAGGACCATTTCTTCTACGAGTACATGGAGATCCCGCTCAAGGCCGACGACAACGGCGTGGACCTGCTCGTGCTCCAGTGCAAAAACCACATCCTCAAGCCCCTGCACGACGCCTTCGGCACGGACGTGTCCGACGCCGCCATCCGCAGGGCGGCGGCCGAGCACAACCGCGTGTGCGCGCTCATCCGCGCGCTCGGCGACTTCCGCAAGGAGGTCCGGCCGCGCATCACGGGTTACGAATTCCACGTGCTGACGCTCGCGACCTATGTCGCGCCGAAGTACCTGCTGATCGACAAACTGGAAGAGACGCTCAAGGAAGTACGCAGCCGCGAGCCGGAGGAGCGGGCATACCGCGCGCGCATCGCGCTCGTCGGCTCCGAAGTGGACGACAGCGAATTTATCCGGCTCATCGAGGACACCGGCGCCTATGTCTGCGCCGACCGGTTCTGCTTCGGCTCGCTGCCGGGACGCGACCCGATCGTGCTCACGGACGAAGAGGACGCGCTCACGCAGATCTGCCGCCAGTATGTTTACCGCGGCCAGTGCCCGCGCACGATGAACATGGAAAAGGTCTACGGCCGCAAGCAGTACGTTGCCGACATCGCCAGAGAATACCACGCCGACGGCATCCTCTATGAGCAGATCAAGTTCTGCGATCCGTGGGCATATGAGCGTACGCTCGGTTCGGTGATGCTGCGCGAAGACTTCGGTTTCCCTGTGCTGTCCGTGGACCGGCCGTACAACATCCGCTCCTCGATCGGCCAGATGCGCACGCGCGTCCAGGCATTCGTCGAGAGCATAGAGATCAAGAAAATACAGGGAGGTGTCCGATGATGGTGACCAATGAAGGCAAGCGGCGCATCGGCGACCAGCAGCTCGGCGTACTCTTCGACGGCGGAAAGGTCCGCTGCCGGCGCGAGTGGCGCGGCGTCAAGGATACCCTCTATGACTACGGCCGCTGGCTGTACATTCTGTCCCTCCTCGCAAAGTTCATCGTCAAGCCGCGCAACATCAAGGCCATGTTCCGCTACCGCTGGATGTCCAACTACCTCGCCGTGCCGCACATGGTCGATAAGTTCACCATGGGTCTGCGCGATGAGGCGCTGCGCATCGTGCACACGGCCATGGACTTCGTGGTCTACGACGTGGCCTCCACCATGGACGATATCTTCCGCGGCGACCGCCGCACCGGCAACGACGTGGAATTTTCCAACAAATGCGTGCTCACGGACGAAAACGAGATGACCGCATTCATGATGGGCTTCCCGAATGTGAAGGCCATCCTGCGTGAGGTGCCGACGATGTTCGTGGCAAACCTGCTCACGCAAAACTCCTCCACGCACTACCTCGACGTGGCGCAGCAGTTCGGCATCGCGGGCGACGTGTGCCCCATGCCGGAGGCCGAGGCCGGCTGCTCCATCGACGATGACTTCGCCGTGCTCGGCGTCTGCGCCGTGCAGTGCAACACCACCTGCGACGGCTCGCTCATGGGCAACGGCATCATCGCCAAGCGCCTCGAGCGCGAATACGGCATCCCGACGTTCCAGCTTGTCGCGCCCATGCGCCATCAGGAGGACGATGTGCAGGATTACGCCGCGCAGGATATCCGCAACGTCATCGCCTTCGTCGAGAAGCACACGGGGCAGAAGTGGGACTGGACGCACTACTTCGAGTGCGCCAAGCGCGTCAACGATGCCACGCGCAACCGTCTGGCGTGGCTCGAGATGAACAGCACGCCCTACCCGCAGTTTGTCGGCGCGCCGTTCTCGCTGTATAACGACACGAACTACATGGGCAACTGCGGCCGCTCGGCCAAGTTCCCGCCCATCGACCGCAAGATCATGCGCTACGCCGAGCGCGGCAACAAGGCGCACCGCATGATGGCGCCGGAGTATCGCCACCGCGCCATCGTCTGGGGCGTGCAGCCGCAGTACTGCATCGATATGCTCAACTGGATGATCCACTGCTGGGGCATCGTGCCGCTGACGGATATGCTCTCGCTGGTCAACACGCGCATGATCGCCGACACCGACACGCCCGAAAACCGCGAGCAGGCGTTTTATGACATGGCGTGGCTCAATGAGAACATGATCATGCGCAACCGCACGCACGGCGGCTACAAGGTGCTCGTCGACGATCTGTGGGAGTTTTGCGAGACGCTGCACGCCGATATGGTCATTATGTGGGAGCATATGTCCTGCAAGGCGCTCGTCGGTATGCACGGTCAGTTCGAGGAGCAGGCGCGTGCACGCGGCATCCACCTCGTCTGGGTCTGCCACGACCTGTGCGACCCGCGCGTCTACACGCGCCAGGCCATCCGCGACCAGCTCAACGCCTATATGCGCACCGTCATGCGCGAAGAGCCGCTCGACCCGACGATCGAGGTCCTGCCGGACGAAAACGCGTGGTGAGAAAGGAAGGAAACGATGCATATTCCGAAATTCATGTGGAAAGTGCTCGGCGCGGGCGCAGGCGCGTTCGCCGTGACGTTCACGATCTACTTTTTCAATCTCGACATGAAGCTGCTGTCGTCCATCGAGCCGCTGCTGATCCGGCATTATGACCGCATGCCGCGCAACCAGCACCTGTAACCGCCAGACGCTCGCGCGCAGCGCTCCTGTCCGCATAACCGCAAAGCAGCTGCGAAGCATTCGCTTCGCAGCTGCTTGATTTTTGTCCGGCACTGCGCGCCTGTCAGCGCACGGCGCGCACCATGTCGCGCGTGATGTCGCCGAGACTGCGCGCGCCGCACATATACATCGCGTCCGTCAGCTCCGCGCGCAGCTTTTCCACGTAGGCCACGATGCCCTCCGTGCCGCCGCCGTAATAGCTGATGAGAAACGGCCGGCAGATCATGACCGCGTCCGCGCCGAGCGCGAGCGCGCGGAAAATGTCCGTGCCCGAGCGGATGCCGCCGTCGACGAGGATCTTCGCGCGACCGCCCACCGCGTCCGCGATCTCGGGCAGCACGTCCGCCGTCGCCGCAGCGCCGGGCAGCACGCGCCCGCCGTGGTTCGACACCACGATCGCCGCCGCTCCGGCCTCCGCCGCCTTTTCCGCGCCGCGCACCGTCATGATGCCCTTGAGGATCATGGGCATCTGCGCATAGCCGCACAGCTCACGAAGCTCCGCCACCGTCTTGCTGCCGGCGTCGGGGCTGGCCGCCTTCAGGTGCGGCAGACCGGCCGAGTCGATGACCACGCTCACGGCAAAGGGCCGCGCCGCGTTGGCAAGGTCGAGGTTTGCCCGGATGGTGTCCATCGACAGCGGATTGATGACCGGCAGGCCGATGCCGCCGTACTGCTGCGAGAGCGCGCACCCGTGCGGGAACACGCGCGCGTCCAGCCCGTCACCAAAGCTCGCGGCGATGCCGGTCTGCGCCGCCGCGGCGATGCAGCAGGCGTTGTAGTCGCGGATGTCGTCCTCAGGATTGAACTGCGCGCGCAGCGAGCCGATGGGCGCCGCGATCACGGGCAGGGAAAATGTCCGGCCAAACAGCTCCAGCGACGTGTCCACCGGCGTGTTCGGAGCGATGGTGTCCATGTTCAGGCACCAGCGCCGCCACGCGCGCCAGTTGTCGTTCGCGCCGTTGCCGGGCGCTTTTGAGCCGGGGCCGGGCATCGTGTTGCCGCAGCCGAGGCCGTTGCACTCCGGACAGACCTTGCAGCGCGGGGCCATGCGCGCCCGCGCCCGCTGTAAAACTTCGTTGTAGTCCATGTGGGTTCCTCCGTTCCCGTTTTTGCTTCTCTCCCGCCCATCTTAACAGGAAACGCGCCCGTGCGCCAGAAAAAGTTTCCCTCGGGGCTTGACAAGGCGGAAAAATCCTGTATGATAGAAATCGAGAATCATTCTTATTTTCTATCAGGAGGTCATCCCATGAACGCAACGGTTGCCCAGCTCATCAACGAGCAGATCAATAAGGAGTTTTACTCGGCCTATCTCTATCTGGACTTTGCCAACTACTATGCGGCCGCCGGTCTCGACGGCTTTGAAAACTGGTACCGCGTGCAGGCGCAGGAGGAGCGCGACCACGCGCTGCTGTTTTTCCAGTACCTGCTCAATAACGGCGTCGCCGTCAGCTTCGGCGCCGTCGATGCGCCGGACTGGACGCGCGGCGACCACATGACCCCGCTGAAAAAGGCGCTCGAGCACGAGCAGTACGTCACCTCGCTCATCAACGGCATCTACGCCGCCGCGTATGACGACCGCGACTTCCGCACCATGCAGCTGCTCGACTGGTTTGTCAAAGAGCAGGGCGAGGAGGAAAAGAACGCCGCCGACCTCATCACGAAAATGGAGCTTTTCGGCACGGACGCCAAGGGTCTGTACATGCTCAACAGCGAGCTCAAGGCTCGCGTCTACGCGGCCCCGTCGCTCGTGCTGTAAGCGCATTGCGCAGCAAAAAGCCGCCTCGGTCCAATTTGGACCGAGGCGGCTTTCGTTTCTCTTTCAGAGCGCGGCGAAGATGCGCGCGCCCCGCTGTTTCACCCAGTGGAGCAGCAGCGCGCTGCCCGCCGCCGTCACGACGGCGAAGATGGCCAGATACACCGCTGCACTCAGCGCATTGCCGCACAGGAAGTACAGCCCGCCAAGCGCGAGGGCATAAAACCAGTTGGCAAAGAGCGAGAGCATCACGCAGCCGCTCTGCTTGATGGGCGTGGTCTCGTTGGTCCACGTCAGGTTCGGCATCTTGAGCCCGAGCGCGAGCGCGGCCAGCGCGCTCAGCAGGGTATACAGCAGCGCCACGATCACCAGCAGCGCCTTCTCCAACGCGCTGCCCGGCAGCGCAATGACCATGCACAGGGCGCAAAACAGCACCGGCACACCGGTCAGCACGAGCTGCACGTCCAGCTTCGCGCGCAGCGCCTGCCACGGTACGACCGGCAGCGACTGCACGAGCCACAGATTCCTGCCCTCGAGCGACACGGCAGGCGCGGCCATGTCATTCATCGACGCGAGCAGGCACACCGCCGCGCACATCAGCACCGGCACAACGCCCCCGTTGCCGCTGAACACGTCGGCCAGCATCCGGCCGAGCGCGCCGCCCTTGATGAGTAGCACGATGCCCGCCACCGGCAGCATCAGAATGCCGAGCCCGCAGTTGAGCATATAGTTCGGGCTGGCGGTGAAGCGGCGCAGCTCCTTGCCGAACAGCGCCCGCTGCACGCTCTGCGCGCGCACGGCCCTGTGCTCGAAGCGCACCTTCTTCACGCTGCCGGTCGCCGTGGCGATCTTCAGGAAGCTGCGCGCGATGCCCCACAGCGTCAGCGCGAGGAGCGCCGCCTGCGTGACCGTCACGATCCCCATCGCCAGCCAGTCGCCCGCGCCGACGCTGCCGAACAGGTACAGCAGATACGCCGAGCCCCGGATCTTCATGCCGTACACGGCGGCGTTTTCCACCAGCAGTGTGATGAGCGCCTGCGCCTTGTAGTACACGAAGTAATACGCCGCCAGAAACAGCAGCGACAAAAGGACGGTGATGAAGCTCTTGTTTTTCAGCTTCAGGCTGATGCGCGCGACCACCCAGCCGAGCAGGCACGAGAGCACCATCACGATCACGGACACGATCAGCACCATCAGCACGCCGCCGACGATCGTCCCCGCCGTGACCGGTGCCGTGAGCCAGTACACGATCACGCCCGGCACGATGACGACCGCGGCGTACATCAGCCCCAGCAGGTACACGCCCAGCAGGCGCGAGGCCATCACGCAGCGCACCGGGATCGGCAGCGACAGCAGCAGGTCGTTGTCCTTGGACAGGTACAGACTCGAATACGTGCTGAACACGCTGCCGAACGTGCCGAGAAACACCGCGATCAGCCCCATGAGCAGGTAATACAGCCAGCCCATGCCGCCCTCGACCAGGGGGCCGCACAGGCCCACGGCCATGAGCGCGAATATCCCGCCGAGGAGGCCCACCATCAGCAGCGCGTAGAGCACGATGTAGGCGATCGTCGCGCCCCTGGAGCGCATTTTGTTCTTTTTCGGGTCGTAGAAATAGTTGCGGAAGATCTCCGCCATCTGTTTTTTCAGAAGCGTTTTCAGCATGATGCATCCTCCAGCTCCAGGAACACGTCCTCGAGACTGTCGTCGCCCTTGACCTCCTCCATCGTGCCGGAGCGGATGAGCCGCCCGCCCTTGATAATGGCCACCTTGTCGCAGAGCTTTTCGGCGACCTCGAGCACGTGCGTCGAGAAGAAGATCGCGCCGCCGACGTCGCACAGCTCGCGCATCATGCCCTTGAGCAGGTGCGCCGCCTTCGGGTCGAGGCCGACGAACGGTTCGTCCATGATGATGAGCTTCGGGTCGTGGATCCACGCCGCGATGATGGCGAGCTTCTGCTTCATGCCGTGCGAGTACGCGCTGATCGGCTGCGCTAGATCACCCGTGAGCTCGAATGCGTCGGCATACGGCTCGATGCGCGCCCAGCGCTCCGCGGCCGGGATGCCGAAAACGTCGGCAATAAAGTTCAGGTACTGGATGCCGCTCATGAAATCGTACAGATCCGGATTGTCCGGGATGTAGGCGAGCAGCCGCTTGCAGGCCAGCGGCTCGGTTTGGATGGAGTGCCCGCCGATCGTGATCTCGCCCGCGTCAAACTGCAGGATGCCGACGGCCGCCTTGAGCGTCGTCGTCTTGCCGGCGCCGTTGTGGCCGATGAAGCCGTAGATCTCGCCCGGCGCGATGTGCAGGCTCAGGTCGTCGACGGCCTTTTTCTCGCCGTAGGTCTTGGTAAAATGCTGAATGTTGAGCATGATGTCTCCTCCTGATGATCGCGCCGGTGCGCACCGGAGCTGCTTTCCCATTTTCGCGTACATTATACCCCCCGGCGGCGTGCGGCGGCAACCGATTTCTCACTTTTTAAGAAATGTGTAAGATTTGCTTTGCGCCCCGTGCGCTGCCCGCGCGCGAATGTTTTTCTCCCGTGGACTATCTCGCAAAAAAGTTTTTTTGTCGCGGACATTTTGCATTGCGGCGCTTGTATTTCCGGCCTTCCCGCGGTATAGTAGGGACAGAAAGACCCAAACAGATATTTTTACGGGGGTGTTTGCTGTGGAGATCCCACTGCAGGAATTTGAACGTGCGGCACAGCGGCTCAAGGGCGTGCTGCACCACACGGAGCTGGACCTGTCGGCCACGTTCTCAGCCATGACGGGCGGCAACATTTATCTTAAGTACGAAAACAGCCAGAAGACCGGCTCGTTCAAGATCCGCGGCGCGAGCAACAAGATCGCGGCGCTCGTCGAGCGCGGCGAGACCGGTGCCGTCGTGGCCTCGTCGGCCGGCAACCATGCGCAGGGCGTGGCCTACGCCGCGCACCGCTTCGGCATCCCGGCCACGATCGTCATGCCCAAGACCGCGCCCATCGCCAAGGCGAAGGCCACGGAGGGCTACGGTGCCACCGTTGTGCTCGCGGGCGACTGCTATGACGACGCCTACGCCAAAGCCTGCGAGATCTGCGAGCAGGAGCACGCCACGTTCCTGCACCCCTACAATGACCCCGAGGTCATTGCCGGTCAGGGCACGCTCGGCCTCGAGATCCTCGGCGATCTGCCCACGGCGGACATCGTCATCGTGCCGGCCGGCGGCGGCGGACTGCTCGCCGGTGTGGCCGCGTGCATCAAGCAGATCAACCCCCGCGTGCAGGTCATCGGCGTGCAGGCCGAGGGCGCGAACGCGATCGCGCAGTCGTTCCATTCGCACAGCTACGTCCAGACCGACTCCGTCGCCACCATCGCCGACGGCATCGCCGTCAAGGCGCCGGGCGACATCACCGTCCCGCTCATCCAGAAATACGCCGACGACGTCGTCACCGTCAACGATCTCGAGATCTCCGAGGCGGTGCTCCTGCTCATGGAGCGCTGCAAGCAGATCGTCGAGCCCTCCGGCGCCGCGCCCGTGGCCGCCGTGCTCAAGGGCAAGGTCGATGTGAAGGGCAAAAACGTCGTGTGCCTGCTCTCCGGCGGCAACATCGACGTGAGCTTCATCCAGTGCATCATCGAGCAGGGCCTCGTGTCCCGCCACCGCCGGCTGCGCTTCACGGTCACGCTGCTCGACCGGCCGGGCAGTCTCGGCAAGCTGCTCAACGACATTGCTGCCCTCGGCGCGAACATCCTCTCCGTAGAGCATGACCGACTCACCGCCGGGCTCAACCCCAACGAGATCGACGTGCACGTCTCGTGCGAAGTCGGCGGCAAGGAGCACGGCGACCGCGTGCTCGACCAGCTCATTCAAAACGGTTATCACGTAAAAATCGACTGATAGGAGGTCATCATCATGAAAACAGTTGCTACCAATCACGCCCCCGCTGCGCTCGGCCCCTACGCTCAGGCACAGATCTCCGGCGGCTTTGTGTTCACGTCCGGCCAGATCGGCATCGACCCCGCTACCGGCGTCATCGCCGACGGCATCGACGCGCAGGCCCACCAGGTCTTCCGCAATCTGAGCGCCGTGCTGCAGGCGGCCGGCAGCGACATGTCCAAGGCCGTCAAGACGACGGTGTTCATCAAGAACATGGACGATTTCGCCACCGTCAACGCCATTTATGCCGAGTATTTCTCCGAGCCGTTCCCGGCCAGAAGCTGCGTTGAGGTCGCGCGCCTGCCCAAGGACGTGCTCGTCGAGTGCGAGGTCATCGCCGAGGCGTAAGCGCCCGCATAGTCCGTTCACCGGTTCTGGGCGGATTTTCTGCTACCTGTTGTCCGGTTTGTGCACATTGACCACAAAATGTGGGAAATTACACATTTCTCTGTATTCCTCTTTGACAATCCCACGGCTTTGTGCTAGAATGAGAGCACTGTTGATAAGAGCAATCTTGTTTTCCGGCCGCAGTCGAGCGGCCGGGAGCACCAGTATTTTAAGGGAGGAATAGGTATGTGCATTCAGGCAATTAAGAGCGTTGGCGTCAAGGAGTACGCTTCCGAGCTCTGGACCTCGATCAAGGAGATCGACGGTGGCAAGATCCTGTCGAGCGTCAGCGGGCTGCTTGAGGTGAACACCAAGGCCATCAAGAAAAAGCTCGAGTCGCTCTGTGACGAGAACACCGCTTTCGCCATCCGCGATAAGCTTGACCTGGTCAAGGACTTCTGCCAGTGGCCGGTGAACTACATTCAGGGCCTGATCGGCTAATATCAGCCTTTCTGCTTTGCATGCAAGCAGGAGACCGCCCCGATCCGTTTCGGATCGCGGGCGGTCTCCTGCTTTTTGTTTTTGCCGCGCTCATTCCGGCGCGCGCTCGTCGCCGAAGAAGAACACCGCCACCGTGCCGGGGCCGGCGGGCCGTTTTTTGCTCTTTTCGGCGCTTACCAGCGCACCGTGCGCGGTGCGGCGGCGAAGGAGCTGAACGTCGCGGTCGCGTCCGTCAGCGCGAGCACCTGCGTGTTGCCGTCGTCGGCGGCGTACATGCTCTGCAGCTCGGGATAATGGTCGAGCATATCCTGCCGCGCCGCCACGCGGTCGTCCTCCACGGCCGTCGCGCTCACGCGCAGCCAGGTCTCGCCGTCAAACGCGCACAGCTCCACCTTGGGATTGGCCGCCATCTCCTTCGAGACGGCCTTGACCTTACCGGTCTGGATATAGAGCTTGCCCTCGAACAGATTCACCGTGCCGAACGGGCGCACGCGCGGCTGGTCGCCATCGACGGTGGCGAGATAATACGTGCCGCACTTTTTCAGAAATTCATAGACTTCCTGCATGATCGTTTCTCCTTTCTCCGGCTGTACCGGAATGCGTACCAGATATTTTTCGAGCAGACGCACGGGGTGATACGATTCCTTCGAGCGCCGCATCCCCTCGTCGCCCACGTCTTCCTCGCGGTTGATGTAGCGCACGTCGGGCGTGACGAAGCACTTGGCATATTCGTTGACCAGCACCTGATAGATGCCCTCGTAGGCAATGTCCGCCTTTTCAATGTGGATGATGAGCGTGTCGCCCACGATCTCCCCGGCGGAAAAACCGGCCACGCGCCCATTCACGCGCAGCAGCCCCGCGAGCGGGGCGTAGGCGGCAAAATCGCGCAGGAACTCCCGCACGCAGCCCTCTTCCGCCTGCGCACTGTCGCTGTCCTTATGGTAGCGGCGGGTGAAGTCGTCAAAAAACGCGCACACCTCCGGCAGGTTCTCCTCCGTGACGCGCTCGAACGCCCAGTCCGGGTACAGGCGCTGAAAGTGGTGGATGTGGTTGCGCTGGCCGTTGAAGCGCCGGCCGCGGAACGTCACCATGTCCTGCGCGTCGTAGAGATAGTCGAACCAGTCGCGCACCGGCGTGACCTCCACGTCGCCGAAGCGCGCGCGCAGATTTTCCACATCGGCCGCCGTGGCGGGGAAAAACTGCACCGGCTGCCCCACCGCGCGGCAATATTTCACGAGAAAATCGTAAGCGTTTCCCACATTCTCGCCGATCGGTGTGGAAAACACCGTGCCGAGACCGGGAAACTGCTCGCGCAGCAGCAGCGTGCCGTCCACCTCGAGCGCTGCGTCCTGAAAGTACGGCTGCCAGAGCACGGCCGCGCCGGCCGAGGCGTTGCACAGGCGCGTATCCTGTCGAGCAAAATAATGTGTGAGCAGCGGGATGTCCCGCACGCTCAGCGGATGAAAGGGATCTGTCATGCTTCGGGTTCACCCTCCTGTGCGGCGGTCTCCGCGGCCTGCTCGGCGAGCTTTGCCTTGAGCTCCTCGAAGCAGTGCTTGATGATGGCGTATTCCTGCTCGTTTTCGAGCGCGAGCAGGGCAAGCTGGCCATCGTCGCGCGTGTCGTAACGGTTGGCGAACAGCCGCTGCTGCGCGCCTTCGCCGGTCGTGAACACAACGTACGAGCGGCCGTTGTCCTCACAGTCATAGGTGAACAGCACGTCGCACTGCACCTGTTTTCCGTCCGGGCCGAGGACCGCGAACGTTCCGTTTTCAAACATGGTCTTGTACTCCTTTTCGGGATTTGCCCCCATCATAGCATATCGCGCGCCATTTTGCCACTGCGTTTTCCGGCGCCCATCTGGTCGCCGATCCGCAGACCAGATGGGCAGCAAAAAGGTGATGATGCACCACACTGTCTGCTTTTTCCGAAGATTTTCACGAAAATTTCGAAAAAAATCACAATTTTTATGCAACGAAATGTTGATTATTGTTCGTTTTGGTGGTATCATGTATGTCAAGATAACAAAAAACAGGTAGGAGGAATCGGCGAATGGAAGAAAAAGTTGTAGACCGCAGAGTGCGAAAGACGAAACGGCAGCTTCGGCTTGCGCTGATGAAGCTCATGTCGGAAAAGAGCGTCAAGGACATTTCCGTGCGCGAACTGGCAGCGATTGCAGACATCAACCGCGGCACCTTCTATATTCACTATAAGGATGTGTACGACCTGCTGTCCAGCCTCGAGGACGAGCTGGCGGACGGGCTGACGGTCGTCTGCCGCCGGCACAATGCGAAAGACTCCGAGGGCAAGACCTACCCGTACCTGATGGAGCTGTACCAGTTCATCCAGCAAAATTCGGATCTGTGTCACGTGCTGCTCGGCAAAAACGGCGACATTGCCTTTACCGACCGCATCTGCCACATCCTGCGCGACGAATTCCTGTATGACTTCCTCGCGTATTACTATCCGAACGACCCCGAGATGCTCGACTACTTCTGCTCGTTCATCGTGTCGGGCAATATGTCGCTCGCGCTCACGTGGATCGACAACGGCATGAAGCAGACGCCCGAAGAGATGGCCGTGCTTGCCGGCGAGATCATCATGCACGGCGTGAAAGTGCTCGAAACGAAAGCATAAAGCCTGCAGGGCATAAAAAATTCCGGAAACATGATGTTTCCGGAATTTTTTATCGTTTCGGGCATATCACCTCAGGCGGCGTGTGCCGCCCCGCAGCCCGCAGAAAAAGCGATCAGAGCCTGGCGCGCATGGCGGCAAAGGCCGCGTCCACGGCGCGGTAAATGTCCTGCGCCGGCTCGCCGACGAAAAACGCGCCGTTTTCATACAGCACGCGCCCAGCGACCATCGTCAGGCGCACATTCTCCTTCGAGCCGCTGTAGACGAGGTTGCGCGCCGCGTTGTGCACCGGCTGCATGTTCGGCCGCTGCAGGTCGATGACGATCAGGTCCGCCTGCTTGCCGGGGGCGAGCACGTCGCAGTCGGTCAGGCCCATGGCCTGCGCGCCGCCGACCGTCGCCATATACAGCACGTCGTCCGCCGGGAGGGCGGCCGCGTCGCCGCAGCGCAGTTTTTGCAGCACGGCGGCCAGATACATCTCGCGGAAGAAATCGAGCGCGTTGTTGCTCGACGGGCCGTCGGTGCCGATGGCCATATGGATGCCCAGAGCCCGCATCTGCTTGAGCGGGGCGATGCCGCTGGCGAGCTTGGCGTTCGAGCCGGGGTTCGTGACGGCCCAGAGCCCGCGATTGCGGAAGATCTCCAGATCGTGCTCCGTCATGTGCACGCAGTGGAAGCCGCCGCCGCCGTAATCAAAGTGGCCGAGGGAATCAAACAGCTCCGTCGGCGTCTTGCCCCAGCGGCTGCGGCACTCGGTCACCTCGCGCGCGGTCTCGGCATTGTGCGCGAACACCGGCGCGTGCAGCGCGCGGGCCAGCTCGCCGGCTTCGGTCATCTCGGTGAGGTTCGAGGTATACTCCGAGTGCAGGCCGAGCTGATAGGAGATCAGCGGGTGCAGGGCGTTGAATTTGCGGTACTCGCTCTCGAGCTGCTGCGCGCTGCCGCCGCCCCCGCACAGCACCGTGCGGAAGCCGCAGTCGATGCTCGCCTGGGCGATGGCCTCGCGGAAATAGTACATGTCAAAGCCGGCCGTGATGCCGCTCGTGAGATACTCGAGGATGGACAGCTTGGTAAACGCATACACCGCCTCGGGCGTGAGTTTGGCCTCGAGCGGGAAGATCTGCTCGAACAGCCACGGCTGCAGCGGCACATCGTCGGCATATGAGCGCACAAAGCTCATGCCGGCGTGCGCGTGCGCGTTCTTAAAGCCCGGCATGACAAGGTCGCCGCCGAGGTCGATCTGCCGCTCGAACGCGGGCAGCGTCTCCGGCGTGGGGCCGATGTAGGCGATCTTGTCCCCGTCGGTCCAGACCTCGTCCGTCGTGACGGACACGCCGTCCGCCATTGTGAGCGTGCGGCCGTTGAAAAAGCGGATCATAGGCTCAGCCTCCGTTTCCTGAAATGCTCCTGCATTATACGCCGGATCGGCCCGCTTGGCAATGAATTCCGAAAAATTTCACAAACCGGTTGAAGCCCGGCCGGTTTTTCGCTATAATAGAAAGAAATCATCTCCCTCAGGAGGCGGCATCATGACCAAAGAAAACATCTATTACATGGACGACAACGCATTCGACCGCTTCTATAAGCGCGCCCGCTATCAGGCCAACAGCTTCGTGGCCGGAAAACTCGGCAGCAAGGCGGCCGATTATCTCACGACGCTGCCGGACTTTGCCTACCTGATCTGCAAGCTCATGCTCGACCCCGATGTGCCCTCGAGCCGCAAGCTCGACCTCGGCTTCGCGCTGCTGTATGTGCTCTCGCCGCTGGACCTCGTGCCGGACTCCTTCCCGCTGCTCGGCAAGATCGACGATGCCTACGCCATCCTCGTGTCGGTGGCCAAGCTCCTGCGCAGCACCGACCGCAATATCATCCTGCGCCACTGGCTCGGCGATCCCGAGACGATCGACACCGTGCGCGCCTGGCTCAACTACTTTGATGAAAAGCTCGGCTCCGGCCTCATGAAAAAGATCGCCGGCATGATCAAGCGCGCCTGAACGAAAAGAAGAAAGATCCCGTCATCCGGGTCGGATGACGGGATCTTTTTATGCTGCTTTTACTTCTCGAACCAGTCGAACACGTCCAGCCGCTTCCAGAAGCTCTCCTTCGGCGTGAACACGGCCGCGTAGTCGATGCTGCTGAACTTCGGCTCCCAGCTGATGTCCGCCTCGTCGACCCAGCCCGTCAGCAAGCTGCCGAGCTGCTCCTGCGCCACGAGCATCCGCAGCGTCTGCTGGCTGCCGTCGCTGCTCATGACCAGGTCGTCACCCTGCGTCGGCATGCGCAGGATGACGTGATAGCCGTGCTTGCTCTCCACCACGCCGGACACTTCGTAGGTATCGAGCGCCTTGCAGGCGTCCTCAAACTCCGTGACCATCGTGCCGGAGGTGAAGCAGTAGCCGTGCGGGTAACTGCTCTCGCCGGTGTCCTCGTTGTACTGCTCCATGAGCTGGTCAAACAGCTCCACGCGCTTTTCGGGATCGGTCACGGCCTTGACCTGCGCCGCGACCTGCTCGGCCTGCTGCTTCTTGGCGGCCTTTTCGTCGTCCGAGAGGGCAGTGCCGCTGTCGTCCGTCGTCTTGAAGAGGATGTGCTTTGCCGTCATGTAGTCGTTGGCATCAACGTATTCCTGCACGTCCTCGTCGGAGATGTTCGCGCCGTTCTCGCCGAAGAACTTGCTGGCCAGGCCGTTATAGAGATACTGCGTCTTGGTGAAATACTTGAACAGGTCCAGATCCATGTAGTACGACTGGAGCTTTTCGTTCAGCTCGGCCTCGGTGCCGTCGTCGCCCACGACGTTTTGAATGGTCTGGTTGATCGTGTCCTGCACGTACTGCTCGCCCGCCGCGTCAAACGCCACGTCGTTTTCCGCCGCCTTGACCTCGATGAGGTGGTTCCAGGCGATGTTGTTGACGACGCTCTTGGTCATGATGTCGCTGTACGTCTCGCCCGTGCTCTCGTCGTAGACATCGCCCCAGTCCGTGATCTGCATGCCGTAGCGCTCCATGTTCGCCATGATGGCGCACAGGAAATAGGCGTACTCGTTCCAGTACACGGGGCTGCCGTTGATGGTCATGACCTTTTTGTTGCTCTTGTAAGCATCGAGCGCGGCGGCATACTTGTCGGTCGATGCATCGCTGCTCTCTTCCGAGTAGCTGCGCACGCGGGTCGAGGTGCAGCCGGTCAGGCAGCAGACGGCCATCACGAGTGCCAGCAGCAGGGCGGTAATTCTGGTTTTCATCAGCAAACGCTTCCTTTCGTTTCGTTGCACATGGGGGTCATGCGCGGTCTCCCTGGGCGTCTGCCCATGCGGAAACAAACGCTCTTGCCTGTTCGATGACGTGGGTGCGGGTCTTGAGGCGCAGAATGACACCCGGCTTTGCCCCCGCATCCACCTTCAAGCGGCCCTTGAACTCCGGCCGGGCGTACAGTGCCGATACCTTCTGCATATCGAACTGCGCCAGCAGAAACTTCAAACAGCCGTTTTTCTGCGAAATGTCTGTCACGCCGACCTTGCCCGCGTCGGCACGCAGCAGCGCCACCTGCACGAGCGTGTACACGCTCGGCGGCGGGTCGCCGAAGCGGTCGATGACCTCGTCCATGAGGTCGTCGGCCTCCGCCTCCGTGCGCACGAGCGCGATGCGGCGGTAGAGATCCATGCGCTGCTCCTGGCTGGGCACATAGCTCTCCGGGATGTTGGCCGACACGGCGAGGTCGGCCGCGCACTCGGCGCGCTGCTCGGGCTTTTCGCCGCGCTCTTCGAGCACGGCCTCCTCGAGCAGCTTGAGGTACATATCATAACCGACGTCGATCATATGGCCCGACTGCTCGGCTCCGAGCAGACTGCCCGCGCCGCGGATCTCCAGATCGCGCATGGCGATGCGGAAGCCGGAGTTGAACTCCGCAAACTCGCGGATGGCGCTCAGGCGCTTTTCGGCGATCTCGCTCAGCTCGCGTCCGCGCCGGAACGTCAGGTACGCGCTCGCGCGCCGGTTCGAGCGGCCCACGCGCCCGCGCAGCTGGTGCAGCTGGGCAAGGCCCATGCGGTCGGCGTCCTCGATGATGAGGGTGTTCACGTTCGGAATGTCGATGCCGGTCTCGATGATGGTCGTGCAAACCAGGATCTGCGTCTCGCCCGTGACCATGCGCTCCATGACCGTCGAGAGCTGCTCCTCGTTCATCTGGCCGTGCGCCACGTCGACGACCGCGCCGTCGAGCATCTTCGAGATGCGCAAGGCGGTGCGCTCGATGTTTTCAATGTGGTTGTGCAGGTAGTACACCTGCCCGCCGCGCTGCAGTTCGCGGCGCATGGCGTCGCACAGCACGTTCCAGTCGTGCTCCATGACGAAGGTCTGCACGGGGATGCGGTCCTGCGGCGGCTCTTCGATGGTGGACATGTCGCGGATGCCGGACAGGGCCATATTCAGCGTGCGCGGGATGGGTGTGGCCGAGAGCGTGAGCACGTCGACCGCGCGGCTCATCTCCTTGATGTGCTCCTTGTGCGCCACGCCGAAGCGCTGCTCCTCGTCAACGATGAGCAGGCCGAGGTTCTTGAATTCGATGTTTTTCTGCAGCAACTTATGCGTGCCGATCACGAGATCGCACTTGCCGCTGCGCATGTCCGCGAGCGTCTGGCGGATCTGCCCCTGCGAGCAAAAGCGCGAGAGCATCCGGATCTCGACCGGGAAGCCGTAAAACCGCTGCACGGCCGTCTGATAGTGCTGCTGGGCGAGTACGGTCGTCGGCACGAGAATGGCCGCCTGCCGCCCGTCGAGCACGCACTTCATCACCGCGCGCAGGGCGACCTCGGTCTTGCCGTAGCCCACGTCGCCGCACAGGAGGCGGTCCATCGGCACGGGCTTTTCCATGTCGGCCTTGATCTCGTCGATGCACCGGAGCTGGTCGTCCGTCTCCGGATAGCCGAAGTGCTCCTCAAATTCCGTCTGCCACGGGCTGTCGGGTGCAAAGGCGTGACCCTTCGTGCGGCTGCGCGCGGCGTAGAGCGCCGTGAGCTCCTTGGCCATGCTTTTTGCGGCCGCTTTGGCGCGCGTTTTCGTGCGCGCCCACTCCGTGCCGCCCATTTTGGACAGCTTCACGGGCCGATCCTCGCCCGCGCCGATGTATTTGCTCACGAGGTCGAGCTGCGTCGCCGGGACATAGAGCGTGTCCGCCCCGGCATAGCTGATCTTGATATAGTCTTTCACCGCACCGTCGACCGGCATCTGCACGATGCCCGCAAAGCGGCCGATGCCGTGATATTCGTGCACGACGAGGTCGCCAACGGAGAGGTCGGTGTAGGAGTTGATCTTCTCGCGGTTCGTTTGCTTTTTGTGTCTGGCGCGCCGCAGGCCGGACGCCGCGATCTGCGTGTCCGTGAGGATGGCGAGCCTTGCATACGGAAACTCGATGCCCGCCGAGAGACTGCCCGGCGTGACGAGGCACTGCCCCGGTTCCGGCAGCGCATCCGGGTGCTCGTCCGCCGCAGCATGGATGCCGTGACCGTCGAGAAACTCGCACAAAATGCGCGCCCGGCGCATATCGCCCGCCAGCACGACCACGCGGTAGCCGAGATTCCGATAGTGCGCAATGTCGTCCGCCGCGGTCTGGCTGCTGCCGCCGTAAGAGGGCAGTTGCTTTGCCGTCAGGCTCACGAGCGTGCGCGCCTCGATGGGGCTGCGGCCGAGCTGCAGCCCGTCGGCCAGCACGATGGGCCAGGCCTGGACTCTGCGCATCATGTCGGCAAACGGCTCGTAGAAATTTTCCGCGCGCGCGGCCATCGTGCCGCTGCGCACGAGCAGGGCGATGTCCTCGCGCAGCTGCGCGGTATATTCCTTCGCGCGTTCGGCGCAGCGCGCCGGCTGGTCGATCAGCACGGCCGCCTCCGGCGCGAGATAGTCCAGCGCCGTAGCAAACGTGTCGTACACGAAGCCCATATACCGGTCGGCCGCCGGGAGCACGCAGTCATTGCAGAGCTTTTCCCCGTCGGCGCGCAGGGCCTCGGCGAGCTTCTGTGCCGTGTCGCTGTCCTTTTTTGCGGCGGCGCGTCCGGCGAGCTTCTGCAGCTTTTCGCCCAGTGCGGCGCTGCCGCCCGGATACAGCGGCGGCAGGGTCTCCGCCGCCGGCAGGATGCGGCAGCTGTCCAGCGGCTGAGTGCGCCGCTGGCTCTCGGGGTCGAAAAAGCCCATGGAGTCCACATCGTCGCCCCAGAACTCCACGCGCACCGGCTGCGGATACGCGGGGGAGAAAAAGTCCAGAATGCCGCCGCGGCGCGAAAACTGGCCCGGCCCTTCCACCTGCGCCGTACGCAGATAGCCGCAGCGCAGCAGCGCATCCTCGGCGTCCTCGGGCGGCAGGGAACTGCCGTCGCGGATCTCAAAGGCCGCCTGCAGCAGTTTTTCCTTCGGCATGGCACGCTGCAGCAGACCCGAAACCGTGCACACCACGGCCGGCGCCGTCCCGGCAGCGAGCGCATAAAGCGCGCTCAGGCGCTTTTGCTCCGTCTGGCGCGAGACGCTCTCGACCGTATAAAACGTATAGTCGCGCGCCGTCAGCAGCGGCACGTCCTGCCCCAGCAGGGCAGAGAGATCTTTCTGAAACAGCTCGGCCGCCGCCTCGTCCGGGCACACGGCCAGCACCGGCGCGTCGAGCTGCGCGTGCATCGACGCCGCCAGCAGCGCGCGCGCACTCGCCGGCAGACCCGAAATGCGCGCAGGAAGCCGCCCGCTCTCCAACAAGGCCGGGAGGGCGGCTGCTTCCGTATCGCCGAACAGTTGTTCGGCCTGCGCGACCAGGAACAAAACAACACCTGCTTTATGTAAAAAATCATGTTTTTTTATCATACCACAACCTGCACAGGAAAAGCAAATCCTCTGCACGGCAGATTCTACACCTATTTATATAATAAATCCGAACATTATTATTGAAATAATCATGAATTTTTGCTATACTGGTAGGGCTGATACCAGCGCACCCGCGCAGGGAAAAATCATCGAAGGAGCCGAACCTATGGCCACCATGAATTCGCTCACCGATATCTGGTCCGTCGTCATGGACAGCCTCTCGCAGGAGCTGACCCAGACGGCGATCAATACCTGGTTTTCCGATTGCACCCCCATTGAGATCAATAATAATACGCTCATCGTGCACACCACGTCGGATTTTAAGCGCAGCATCATTCAGTCGCGCTTTGAAAAGACGATCTGCGCCGTGCTGTACGATCTGTTTTCCTGCCCGTTCGAGCTGGTCGTGCTCGCCGGGGATGATGAGCTGCTCGAATACCGCGAGAAGCGCCCGTCGTCCGAGGAAATGCCGGAGATGGACGGCTACACGTTTGACCGCTTCATCGTCGGCCCGAGCAACAAGTTTGCCCACGCAGCGGCCATCGCCGTGTCGCAGAATCCCGGCAAGGCGTATAACCCCCTGCTGATCTACGGCAACTCCGGCCTCGGCAAGACGCACCTTCTGCTCGCCATCGGCCAGACCATCCGCCACAACAATCCGTCGGCGAAGATCGCCTACGTCAAGGGCGAGGAGTTCGTCAATCAGATGGTCAAATCCATCGGCACCGGCACGGCCGAAAACTTCCGCCAGAAATACCGCAACGCGGATCTGCTGCTCATGGACGATATCCAGTTCATTGCGGGCAAGGACAGCACGCAGGAGGAATTTTTCCACACCTTCAACTGCCTGTATGAGGCCGGCAAGCAGATCGTCGTGACCTCCGACCGGCCGCCGAAGGAGATGAAGCGCCTCGACGACCGGCTGTGCACCCGGCTCGAGGGCGGTCTGCTCGCGGATGTTCAGCCGCCGGATCTCGAGACGCGCACGGCCATTATCCGCACGAAGGCCGCGCAGTTCGGCATGATTCTCTCCGAGGACGTCGTCCAGTACATTGCGGAAAACATCACCTCGAACGTCCGTCAGCTCGAGGGCGTCGTCAAGCGCCTGACCGCTTATCGCGACATTCTCGACGATACGATCACGGTCGATTCCGTAAAGCGCGCCATCCGGGACGTTATCCGCACCGGCACCTATATCCCCACGCCGGATGTCATTATTGAAGAGTCCGCACGCTCGTTCCAGCTCACCGGCGCCGACCTGCGCGGGCAGAGCCGCAGCAAAAAGACCGCCATGGCCCGCCAGATTGCCATGTACCTCATGCGCAATCTCACGAACCTCCCGCTCAAGGAGATCGGCGAGGAATTCGGCGGCCGCAACCACGCCACCGTGCTCAGCTCCATCCGCAAGGTCGAGGAGCTGCTCAAGTCCGACCCCGAGATCGCCGCCACCGTGCGCGACATTACGAGCAACATCAACTCGAAAAACTGATTTCCACATTTGGCTGTTATTCTAACGTGGAAAGCGTGTGGAAAGCGGTGGATTCTGAAAATGTAAATTTTCGTAAGTTTTTAAGTTACCAACCTTTCCACAATCTTTTCAACACGGTTTTTCCCGCTGACACAAGGCATTCGGCGGGTTTTCCACCAAACGAACACCCCTACTACTACTACTAAATTTATGCTTTCTATCTTTCGGATAGACGCAGCGATTCTAATCAAGGAGGCCGACCATGAAATTTTCCTGTGACAAATACGTTCTGCAGCAGGCTGCCGCATCCGCAGCCCGCGCCGCAGCCGCCAAAAGCCCGATCCCCACGCTCGAAGGCCTGCTCATTGAGGCCGGTGCCAGCGTGCGCATCACCGGCTATGACCTGAAGAAAGCCATTTATACCACCATCGACGCCGACATTCCCGAGCCCGGCAGCGTGCTCATCGGTGCGCGCCTGTTCTGCGAGATGCTGCGCCGCATGCCGGACGGCATCGTCACCGTCGAGGCGGAAAACGGCACCGTGTCCGTCAAATGCGGTAAGGCGGCATTCAACCTCGTCGGCCTGAGTGCGGACGATTATCCGGATCTGCCGACTGTCGAGGCGGAAAACGGCGTGTCGCTGCCGCAGGACCTGCTCAAAAAGATGATCAACGAGTGCTCCTTCGCCGTGAGCACGAACGAGAGCCGCCCGGTCTACATGGGCACGCTCTTCGAGATCGAAAATAACGTCCTGACCATGGTCTCTGTCGACGGCTACCGGCTGGCACTGCGGCGAGAAGCGGTCGAGGGCTACGGCGATGACTGCAGCTTCATCGTACCCGGCACGGCGCTGAGCGATCTGGAGCGCCTGTGCGGCGACAGCGACGAGCGCGTCGTCCTGTCCGTCGGCAGCAAGCACATTTCCTTCACCGTCGGCAATACGGTCATTTTGTCCCGCCGGCTGGAAGGCGACTTCCTCAATTATAAGAAAGCAATTCCGGAGTCGTTCCGCGTCACGGTCAAGACCGCGCGCACGGATCTGCTCGAGGTCGTCGAGCGTGTGTCGCTCATCATTGACAGCAAAAATAACGCGCCCCTGCGCCTGACCTTCCGCAAGGACGCAATCGACTTCGTCTGCACGACGCCGCTCGGCAAGGCGGCCGACTCCTGCCCGTGCGAGGGCGACGGCGGCGATTTGGAGATCGGTTTCAACGATCACTACCTGTCCGACGCGCTCAAGGCCGCGCCCGCGGAAGAGATCAATGTCTGCCTGAACACCGGTTCGAGCCCGTGCATTCTCGTCCCGGCTGACGGTAGTGATAACTTTGTGTATATGGTCCTGCCGGTGCGCCTGCGCGCCGGACAGTGATCCGGGTCTGAAAAACGGGAAAAATGGAAAACATTACGATTGAAACGGAATTTATCAAGCTCGACGCGCTGCTGAAGTTTGCCGCCCTCACGGCAACCGGCGGCGAGGCCAAGCAGGTCATTGCCGACGGCATGGTCGCCGTCAACGGCGAGACGTGCACCATGCGCGGCAGGAAGATCCGCCCGGGAGATGAAGTCACCTTCGCCGGGCACACGCTGCACGTGCAGAGCGCGCAATGATCGTAAGAAAAATTGCGCTCAACGGCTGGCGCAACTACGAATTTGCCGCGGCGGAGTTTTCGCCTGGAACGAACGTCATCACCGGCGAAAACGCCCAAGGCAAGACGAATCTGCTCGAGGCGGTCTACCTGCTCACGGGCGGGAAGAGCTTTCGCACGCGGTTCGATAAGGAACTCATCGGCTTCGGCTATACGAGCGCGGAGGTGCTCGCGGATGTGTTCGCCTTCGGGCGGGAGCAGACCGTGCGCATCGTGCTCCGGCAGGGGCAGCGCAAGCAGATCTGGCAAAACGGCGTGAAGAAAACCGCTGCCGAGCTCGCCGGGACGTTTGCCGCCGTGCTCTTTTGTCCGGATGATCTGAACATCATCCGCGACGGGCCGGCTGCCCGCCGCCGCATGATGGACATGGCCATCAGCCAGCTGCGGCCAAAGTACGGCGCGCTGCTCGCTGAATACAGCCGGTTATATGACCAGAAGTCCGCCATCCTGCGCGACTGGCATGAAAAACCGTCCCTGCTCGACACGCTCGACGATTTTTCCGACCAGATGTGCCGCGTCTCGGCAAAGCTCATCCGCTACCGCGCGGCTTACGCCTCGCGGCTGAACATCGCCGCCGCGCCCATCCACGCCGATTTTTCCGGCGGGCGCGACAAATTGACCCTCGCCTACCGCACGGTCAGCACCGTGGAAGATGCGCTCGGCACGGAAAAAGAAATTTACTACGCCCTGTGCGACCATCAGGAGCAGCACCGCCGCGCAGAGCTCGACAGCGGCCAGTGCCTGACCGGCGCGCACAAGGATGACCTCATCATCAGCATCAACGGCCAGTCGGCGCGCGCGTTCGCTTCGCAGGGGCAGACGCGCACGGCGGCGCTGTCGCTCAAGCTCGCCGAGCGGGAGATCTTCCACGACGAGTTTGACGAATACCCCGTGCTCATGCTCGACGACGTGCTCTCGGAGCTGGACGCGCAGCGGCAGGCCTTCGTGCTCAACCGCATCGGCGGCGGGCAGACGCTCATCACCTGCTGCGAGGACGCGCGCATCGCCGAACGTACCGGCGGTCGCGTGCTCACGGTCGAAAACGGGGTGATTCGCTGATGTATCTGCACCTCGGCAATCAGATCATTGCGCTGCAAAAGAGCGTCATCGGCGTCTTTGACATGGACACCGCCACGTGGTCGCACCGCACGCGCGAGACACTCGAAAAACTCGAACAGGCCGGTCAGGTGGAAAACGCCGCCGGGACCGAACTGCCGAAGTCGTTCGTGCTCTGCTCGCTCGGCAGCGGCCAGACATGTTATCTCTCCCAGCTCAACACCGCAACATTATATAAACGCAGCAAGGCCAGCGGACTGGAAAATCTCTGACCGCGGCGCTGCACGGAAGGAAGCAAACCATGCCAGATATTACAGATAAGATCACACAGGAGTACGACGCCAGCCAAATCCAGGTTCTCGAGGGTCTGGAGGCCGTGCGCAAACGTCCGGGCATGTACATCGGCTCGACGTCGTCGTCCGGCCTGCACCACCTGGTGTATGAGATCGTCGACAACTCCATCGACGAGGCCCTCGCTGGCTACTGCAGCCACATTGAGCTCACCATCGAGCCCGGCGACATCATCTGCGTCAGCGATAACGGCCGCGGCATCCCCGTGGACATCCAGCCGCAGACCGGCAAGTCCGCGCTCGAAGTGGTGTTCACCGTGCTGCACGCGGGCGGCAAGTTCGGCGGCGGGGGCTATAAGGTCTCCGGCGGCCTGCACGGCGTCGGCGCCTCGGTCGTCAATGCACTGTCCGAGTGGCTGGAAGTGAACGTGCACAAAAACGGGAAGATCTATCAGATGAAGTTCTCCCGCGGCGATATCACGCAGCCCATGACCGTTGTCGGCGAGACGGATCACACCGGCACGACCGTGCGCTTCAAGCCCGATCCCATCATGTTCGAGGACACGGTCTACGACTATGAGACGCTGCACGTGCGCATGCGCGAGCAGGCGTTTCTGAACGCCGGACTGCGCATCACCATCACCGACCGGCGCGGCGAAGAGCCCGTGAGCGAGTCGATGTGCTACGAGGGCGGCATCCGCGAGTTCGTGGACTTCATCAACAAAAACAAGACGGCCCTGCACCCCGAGGCCATCTATATGTCCGGCGAGCGCAGCGACTCCATGTGCGAGATCGCGCTGCAGTATAACGACGGCTATAACGAGGTCATCGTGTCGTTCGCCAACAACATCCACACGCCGGAGGGCGGCATGCACGAGACCGGCTTCAAGGCTGCGCTCACCCGCGCGCTCAATGCCTACGGCAAAAAGTCCGGCATCCTCAAGGAGGGCGACAGCATCTCCGGCGAGGACAGCCGCGAGGGCCTCACGGCTGTCATCTCCGTCAAGCTCACGAACCCCCAGTTCGAGGGGCAGACGAAGGCCAAGCTCGGCAACTCCGAGATGCGCACGCTCGTCGATTCCGTTGTGTTCGACCGCCTGTCGCAGTTTCTGGAGGAGAACCCCGCCGTCGGCCGCATGATTATCGAAAAAGCGCTCACGGCCTCGCGCGCCCGCGAAGCCGCGCGCCGCGCGCGCGAAAACATCCGCCGCAAAAACGGGCTCGAGGGCTTCAACATGCCCGACAAGCTGCGCGACTGCAACGACCGCGACCCGTCGCTCACCGAACTCTACATCGTCGAGGGCGACAGCGCAGGCGGCTCGGCCACGCAGGGGCGCGACTCGCGCTTCCAGGCCATTCTGCCGCTCTGGGGCAAGATGCTCAACGTCGAAAAGGCCCGCGCCGACAAGGTCTACGGCAACGACAAGCTCACGCCCGTCATCACGGCGCTCGGCGCCGGACTGGGCGATGAGTTTGACATCAATAAGCTCCGCTATCACAAGGTCATCATCATGGCCGATGCCGATGTCGACGGCAGCCACATCCGCACGCTGCTGCTGACGTTCTTCTTCCGCTTCATGCGTCCGCTCATCGACGGCGGCTATGTCTACTCCGCCATCCCGCCGCTGTATAAGCTCAACCGCGGCAAGACCGCGCGCGTGGCCTTCTCCGACGAGGAGCGCGATAAAATTTCCGCCGAGATGCGCGGCGACAACCCAAACGCGAAGATCGACATCAACCGCTTCAAGGGCCTCGGCGAGATGGACCCGCACGAGCTCTGGGAGACGACCATGAACCCCGAGACCCGCACGCTCAAGCAGATCACGCTCGAGGACGCCGTGCACGCCGACGAGGTGTTCACCGTGCTCATGGGCGAAAAGGTCGAGCCGCGCAAGGCGTTCATCGAGCAAAACGCCAAGTACGCGGTCAATATTGACATTTAAGGAGGTGTGCAGTCATGGCCAAGGATTATAAACGGGAGGACATTCTCTATCCCGACCAGAAGATCATTCAGAGCGAGCTCGTCCATGAGATGCAGACCTCTTACATCGAGTACGCCATGTCCGTCATCGTCGGGCGTGCGCTGCCGGATGTGCGCGACGGTCTCAAGCCCGTGCACCGCCGCATCCTCTACGCCATGTATGAGGACAATCTGACCTCGGATAAGCCGTTCAAAAAATCCGCCACCTGCGTCGGCGACGTGCTCGGCCGGTATCATCCCCACGGTGATGCGTCCGTGTACGACGCGATGGTGCGTCTGGCGCAGGACTTTTCCATGCGCTACATGCTCGTCGACGGCCACGGCAACTTCGGCTCCGTGGACGGCGATCCCCCGGCCGCCTACCGATACACCGAGGCGCGCCTGTCGAAGATCGCCAACGAAATGCTGCGCGACATCGACAAGGACACCGTCGACTGGGACCCGAACTTTGACGAGACGCGCCGCGAGCCGCGCGTGCTCCCGTGCCGGTTCCCGAACCTGCTCGTTAACGGCAGCTCCGGCATCGCCGTCGGCATGGCGACGAATATCCCGCCGCACAACCTGACCGAGGTCATCAACGCCTGCGTCTGCGTGCTTGAAAACCCGGACGCCACGCTCTCGGACCTCATGCAGCACGTCACGGGCCCGGACTTTCCGACCCGGGGCATCATCGTCGGCCGCAGCGGCATCCGCGCGGCCTACGCCACCGGCCGCGGCCGCATCGTCGTGCGCGCCCGCACCGAGACCGAGACCTGGGGTCACGACCGCATCCGCATCATCGTGACGGAGCTGCCCTATCAGGTCAACAAGCGCCAGCTCATCCAGAACATTTCCGAGCAGGTGCGCGATAAAAAGCTCGACGGCATTTCCGGCCTGCGCGACGAGTCCGACCGCAACGGCATGCGCATCGTCATCGAGCTTAAAAAGGACGCCAACACCCAGGTCGTGCTCAACCGGCTCTTCGCCCAGACGCAGATGCAGACCACGTTCGCCGTGAACATGCTCGCTCTGGTCGATAACCAGTCGCAGCCGAAGATCCTGTCCCTGCGGCACATTCTCGACGAGTACCTCACCTTCCAGGAAGAGATCATCGTGCGCCGCACGAAGTTTGACCTCAAGAAAGCGCTCGAGCGCGCGCATCTGCTCGAGGGTCTGCTCATCGCCGAGGAGAACATCGACGAGGTCATCCGCATCATCCGCGAGAGCTATGATGACGCGAAGGAAAACCTTATGCAGCGCTTCAGCCTGTCCGATGTGCAGGCGCAGGCCATTCTCGATATGCGCCTCAAGGCCCTGCAGGGGCTCGAGCGTGAGAAGCTGCAAAACGAGTATGACGAGCTGGAAAAGCGTATCGCCTACTTCCGCGAGCTGCTGGCCGACCCCGAAAAGGTCAAGGCCGTGCTGCGCGACGAGCTCATTGCCATCCGCGACAAGTACGGCGACGAGCGCAAAACGGAGATCCAGGACATCGAGGACGACATTGATATCGAAGACCTCATCGAGGAGGAGCAGTGCGTGTTTACGCTCTCACACGGCGGCAACATCAAGCGCGTGCCCGTCGACGAGTACACCGCGCAAAAGCGCGGCGGCAAGGGCGTGCGCGCGGCGACGCTGCGCGACGAGGACTATGTGGACACCGTGTTCACCGCCTCGACGCATGACTACATCCTCTTCTTTACCAACCGCGGCCGCTGCTACCGCAAGAAGGGCTACCTCATCCCCGAGGCCGGGCGCACCGCGCGCGGCGTGAACATCGTCAACTTCATCCAGGTGGAGAAGGACGAGCATGTCAACGCCATGCTGCACGTGCGCGAGATGGACGACGATTCGTTCCTCGTCTTTGCCACGCGCAGCGGTACGGTCAAGCGCATGCCGCTCTCGGCCCTGCGCAACATCCGCACGAGCGGCATCCGCGCACTCACGCTCGACGAGGGCGACGAGCTCATCAACGTCATGCGCACCGACGGCAGCCGGAACATCCTCCTGGCGACCCACAACGGTCAGGCCATCTGCTTTGCCGAGACGGACGTGCGCCCCATGGGCCGCGAGGCCGTCGGCGTGCGCGGCATCCGCCTCAAGGACGGCGACTGGGTCGTCGGCGCCGAGATCGCGCAGCCGGACGCGGACGTGCTGTCCATCACCGAAAACGGTTACGGCAAGCGCACCCCGGCCGCCGACTATATCCGCGGTGGCGAGGAACCGCAGCACCGCGGCGGCTCCGGCATGAAAAACTACAACATCACCGACAAGACCGGCCCGGTCGCGGCCGTCAAGGTCGTGCAGGAGAGCGACGACGTGCTCGTCGTCTCGGACGACGGCGTCATCATCCGCATGGAGGCTGCCGGCATCTCCGAGCTCGGCCGCGCGACGCAGGGCGTGCGCATCATGCGCCTGTCCGAGGGTGCGCGCGTCATCTCTGTCGCGCTCACCGACCGCGCCGAGAGCGGCGACGCTGCCCCCGCCGAGGAGCCCGAGGCATGAAGCAGGTCACGATCTATACCGACGGGGCCTGCTCCGGCAACCCCGGCCCCGGCGGCTGGGGCGCCATCCTGAAATACGGCGCGCATGAAAAGGAGCTCTCCGGCGGCGAGCCGTCCACGACGAACAACCGCATGGAGCTGCTCGGCGCGATCACGGCGCTGCAGAGCCTGCACGAGCCGTGTCAGGTGTCGCTGTATACGGACAGCCAGTATCTCGCCAACGCCATTAACCTCGGCTGGCTGCGCGGCTGGAAGCAGAAGGGCTGGCGCCGCAAGGACGGCGAGCTGAAAAACGTCGACCTCTGGCAGACGCTCGACGGGCTGCTCCAGACGCACAAGGTGCAGTTTTTCTGGGTCAAGGGTCACGCCGACAATGTGTACAACAACCGCTGCGACGCGCTGGCCGTCGCGGAAAGGGAGAAGTTTGCATGACAGAGCCGAACGAACCGAAGATCGTCCATTTTTCACCGCGGGCACAGGCTCCGGTGCAGGAAACGACCGGCAACTGGGAGCCGAACGAGCAGCTGTTTGGTCTCGAGGAGCTGCTGCAGCAGCTGCCGCCGATCCGCAAGCTGCATCTGGAAAAGGGCAGGCTCACGGACCTCATGCGCCTGTATCCGGACATGAAGCGCACGTTTGACGCGCCCGAGCTGCTGCCGGAAGCCGTCATCGCCAGCGCCATGGTGCGCCGGCGCATGGAGCTGCTGCTCTTCCGCGCGGACGACAGGCGCGAGGCGGGCTATGCGCTCGTGACGGTCTGCTCGCCGTATGGCTACGTGCTCGTGCACGCGCTCACGATCTATCCGTATCTGCGCGGGCAGTTGCTCGGCCGCGTGGCCATGGAACTCATCGCGCGCTGCTACGCCGGTAAGAAGGGCATTCTCTATTGCCAGAGCCGCACGTGCGTGGCGCTGCCGGAGCGCGAGCGGCTGCTCACGAAAAACGGCTACCGCGACACGGGCTTCCGCTTCCGCTGGGGCGGGCAGCCGGCGGCGCTGTATCTGCGCCCGTGCCAGAGCACGGAGGACATCACGCCCGTGGCGCAGCTGCTGCTGCGGGATCTGTACGGCGATCTGCTGCCGCCTGTCAACGCGCGGCGCATGATCCAGCCGGAGGCGTAAACAGGAGGACAATATGGGACAAAGTGTAGATCTCCGCGTGCTCACGGCGGAGGAATTCGGGCCGTTCCGGCAGCGCAATATCGCGCGCTACGCGCAGGAGCTGCTCTTCGCCCGCGCCACGGACACAGAGGAGCACGCGCTCACCGAGGCGCAGGGCGCGCTCGACGAGATGCTGCCGCAGGGCGCGGAAACGCCGCGCAACTACCTGCTCGCGGCCGAGTCCGGTGGTGAGACCGTCGGCGAGCTCTGGTGTGACACGACAGAGCCGGAGACGGTGTTCATCAACGACTTTTTCGTCTATCCGGCCTGCCGCGGCCACGGCTGGGGCAATGCGATGCTCCGCGCCGTGGAGGAGCTGGCGGCCGCGCAGTCGTTCGAGCAGGTCGTCACGCACGTGTATCACACCAACAGCATCGCGCTGGCCATGTTCGAGTCGGCCGGCTTCACGCAGATCGGCCCGCCGAAGGGCGGCAACATCTTTCTGCGCAAGCGGTATATGCGCTCGCCGTTTCTGGCGTAATGTTATAAAAACCTCCGCACTGTTTGCGCAGTGTGGAGGTTTTTTATAAGGTCAGGCAGTATTTATTTTCGAAGAAAATAAATAAAAAATAGACCACCGAGGCGCGACAGATGCACTGCGTCTCATGGCACCAGAGCCGCAGGGGAGCCCGAGGGGGCAAGGCCCGCCTCGGATGGGATCAGGCAGTATTTATTTTCGAAGAAAATAAATAAAAAATAGACCACCGAGGCGCGACAGATGCACTGCGTCTCATGGCACCAGAGCCGCAGGGGAGCCCGAGGGGGCAAGGCCCGCCTCGGATGGGATCAGGCAGTATTTATTTTCGAAGAAAATAAATAAAAAATAGACCACCGAGGCGCGACAGATGCACTGCGTCTCATGGTACCAGAGCTGCAGGGGAGCCCGAGGGGGCAAGGCCCGCCTCGGATGGGATCTGGCAGTATTTTTATGCAGAGCATAAAAATACTGCCCCTGGCTGAGATGGGACCAGAGGCAGACCCGCTGCTGCGGGAAGGGGGGAAAACGCGGCGCACAGGGTGGAGAAGGATGGAAGGAAGTTGCCTGGATGGTGGCAATGGGATTTTGCGCCGCAGGGAAGAAAGCAGTTGGATCAGGATGCGTAGATCTTGCCGACGATCCGGGTCGCAAGCCCGGTCGGCAGGATGCGCATGAGAAACACGAACAGGGCGTACTTGTGTCCCATCGTGCAGATGAGCTTCGCGCGCTTTTGCGTGGCGCGCCGGGCCACGAACTGCCCGGCGTATTCGGCGCTCATACCGGTCTGCTCGTCGTGCTCCATCACGGCGACGGAGCGCGCGATGCGGCCGTGATAGGCATCGTCGCCGTCGCAGCTCTTGCGCCGCGCGGCGGTGAAGCCGGTGGCAATGTCACCCGGCATGATGACGCAGACCTCGATGCCGAAGGGACGCACCTCGCTTGCGAGCGCGAGCGAATACGTGCGCACGGCGGCCTTGGAGGCCGAGTAGTACGCCTGAAACGGAATGGCGATCGGCGCGGCAACGGAGCTCATGTTCACGATGCGGCCGCCGCCCTGCTGCCGCATGATGGGCAGGACTGCACGGTTCATATTCACCATGCCGAAAAAGTTCACATCAAACTGCCGCCGGGCCTCCTGCGCCGGCGTGAACTCGATCGCGCCGGAGATGCCGAAGCCCGCATTGTTGATGAGAATGTCGATGCGCCCCTCGCGGCGCAGAATCTCCGCCACGGCGGCGTTCACCTGCGCTTCGTCCGTCACGTCTGCCTGCAGGTGCGTTACGCCTGGCTCCGCGTTTTCGGCGCGGCGGCTGAGCTCATACACGTTGAGACCGCGGCCGCGCAGGGCACGCGCGGCGTGCAGGCCGATGCCCGAACTGCCGCCGGTGATGACGGCCACGCGCGCTTCGGTGGTGGATGACATGGAGATCGCCTTCGTTTTCTTCGAATTTTTTAAGTATTTTCTAAAATACTAGCAGACCGTATGGAAAAATGCAAGGGACAAGTTGTGAACTTTTCTTGACACCGGTCACGGCCCGCCCCCGTGCCCATTGACGCATGGCCGGATTTTGGGTATACTGTGTGCAGAAAAATATAGACAGATCGGGCGGCGCGGGCTTACCCGGCGCCATGGGAGAAAGTATGCATCTGAGTAAACAAATCGAATCCATGTATGACGACGCGGTGCGCATCCGCCAGGACCTGCACCGCATTCCCGAGATCGGCTTTCAGCTGCGCGATACGCAGGCCTATGTCCTGCGCGAGCTGAAGCAGTGCGGCCCGGACCGCATCGAGACGCCGGCCGTCTGCGGTGTGAAGGCTGTGTTTTTCGCTAAGGACGCCGAGACGACCATCGCCTTCCGCGCCGATATGGACGGCATCCACAATGACGAGGCCAATGACGTGCCCTACTGCTCGCAGCGCCCCGGCAACATGCACGGCTGCGGCCACGACGGGCATATGACGATCCTTTTGCTCTTTGCGCGCTGGATCGCCAAAAATCGCGCGCACATTCATTGTAATATTGTCCTGCTGTTCCAGCCCGGCGAAGAGGGCTGGGCCGGCGCGCGGCGCATGATCGACGACGGCGCGCTCGAAAACCCGAAGGTCGACCGCATCTACGGCCTGCACCTGTGGCCGACCGTGCCGAAGGGCAAGATCGGTGTGCGCTGGGACTATCTCATGGCGCAGACGAGCGATTTCGAGATCACCGTCCACGGCAAGAGCGCCCACGCCTCCACGCCGCAGATGGGCATCGACGCCATCGTCGTTGCGGCGGAGCTCATCACGATGGTGCAGACCGTCATCACGCGCGACGTCGATCCGCACCAGGACGCGCTGCTCACGCTCGGCAAGATCCAGGGCGGCACATCGCACAACGTTATCGCCGAGGAGGTCACGATCAGCGGCACGCTGCGCGTGTTCAGCAACGACCTCTACCGCACCCTCAGCCACAAGATCGCCGCGCTCATGCAGGGGCTCGAGACGGCCACCGGCGCGCAGATCGACATGGACCGCAAGGTCCGCTACCCCAGCGTGTGCAACCCGCGCGAGCTGGTGGAGCAGTTTTACACCGTGCTCGACTCCATGGACGACGCGGTCCTGGTCGAGCCCGTCATGGCGGCGGAGGATTTCGCCGAATACCAGCAGGAGATCCCGGGCCTGTTTTTCTTCCTCGGCGTGCAGGAGCCGACCGGTACCGCCCCGCTGCACAGCAGTCATTTCAATTTCGACGAGCGCGTTTTGCTGACCGGCGTCGAGACGTTCAAACGGATACTGGAGTGTGAGTCAAAATGTACGAAGAAAAAATAATCCCACCGAAAAAGTCCATGCCGCAGGCCGTGGACGGCACGCTGCGCAAGTTTGCCCTGCGCGTGCCGGAGGTCATCTATCAGTGCAGCGGCATCATGATTTTTGGCAAGCGTATCAAGTCGCTCGTGTTCTCGACGGACCTGTCCATCATCAAAAACGTGAACGCGGACGCCATCATCGCGGTCTACCCGTTCACGCCGCAGCCGATCATCACGCAGGCGCTGCTGCTCGCGGCCGATATCCCGGTGTTTGCCGGCGTCGGCGGCGGCCTCACGCAGGGCCAGCGCGTGGTCAACCTCGCCATGTTCGCCGAGATGCAGGGCGCGACCGGCGTCGTGCTCAACGCGCCGACGGCCAGCGCCGTCGTCTCGCACGTGGCCGAGACGATCGACATCCCCGTCGTGCTCACGGTCGCGCGCGCGGACACCGACTTTGACGAGCGCATCCGCGCCGGCGCGGACATCTTCAACGTTTCCGCCGCGGCGGAAACGCCCGCCGTCGTGCGCCGCATCCGCGAGCAGCACCCCGACGTGCCCATCATTGCGACCGGCGGCCCGACGGATGAGAGCATCCTCGAGACCATCAAAGCAGGCGCCAACGCCATCACGTGGACGCCGCCATCCAACGGCGAGATCTTCCGCGACATCATGGCCGCCTACCGCGAGAACAAACCGCACCCCTGACCCGGTGCATAGAAAAACCGGCCCGGACATTCGGAAATGTCCGGGCCGGTCTGCGTTTATTGCGGCGGGGCCTCTACCGCGGCGTCCGCGGGGTAAAACTGCAGCGCATCCTGCACGGTGCGGAATGCGCCCGTGTCGCCCCAGGCGGCCGTCAGGCGCTTTTCCATCGCCGTCACGACGGGGTACTGCAGCCAGGTCTGCTGGTGCACGTAATACTCCCCGCTGCTGAGGATATAGCCGTTGAGCGCCTCTGTGGTGGAGTAGGCGACATAGCCGCGCGCGTGCTCTGCGTGCCGCGGCACGGAAAAGGCGGCAAAAAGGTCGGTATTCGTCTGCTCGCCCCAGAGGACGGTGTTCGCGGTGAACGTCTGCGCGCCCAGCGAGGCGTAGGGCGCGGCGAATGTCTGCCCATCGCGGTCATACAGCACGCGGCCGGTCACGTCCCCGGCGGCGGACCATCCTTCCGGGATGCTCCGGTAGGCCGGGCGGATCTGGATCGCCTCCGTGCCGTAGAAGCCGGGGTCGGCCGTCCAGAGGAAGTGGTGGAACACCATCCACGTCTCCCGCTCGCCGGGGAGCTGCACGGCCACGCCGGTCAGGCGCAGCTCTTTGACGTCGTAGACCGTGTCCTGCACGTAATAGCGCTCATGTTTCTCGTTGTATGCTTCCCACAGCACGTTTCTGCCGTCGTTGACGGGATAGTCTTCCGTTTCGACCACGACGCGCAGCGCGCCGTCGCAGGCGGCGATGTCCTCCGGCGTGAGATCGTTGAGCACAGCCTCCGGAAAGCCGAGATCCAGCAGCTGCTGCCGGATCGCTTCCGTCTGTGTCTGCTTGGACGTGTCCGCGGGCTGCCAGTCCATCCGGTAGCTGCTGCCGAAGAGATACCCGAGCGTGCAGCCGATGCCCAGCACCGCAGCAATCACGAGCACGAGGCACCGGTCCGTCACCCGCACCGGCCCCGGCGCGATGGCGTATCCGGCCTCGTCCAGTGCGCCGGACAGCCGGTAAAGGCTGCGGAGGATGCACCCGTAGCCCACGAGCATGGCGATCGGCACGATCCAGCCCGTGTAGTGGACGGCGGCGAGGACGCACACGAGCGCGTACCACACGATCAGCGCGAGCGCGCCGCCGGCCTGCGCGGGCAGGCCCGCCTTTTTCTGCACCGCCAGCAGCCCCCGCCAGAAGCAGAAGTACAGGGCGAGGAGCAGCACTGCGTTTATGACGGTGAGCGTGGTCGTGACGGCGGGCGTGAACACGGCACTTTGCAAAATCGTCGTATTCAGGATCAGCGTGGCGAAAAAACAGGCCGCGCGGATCACAGTGACGGCAAAGCAGCCGCCGAGCCAGCGGTTTTCCCGCCGCAGCGTGCGAAAGCCGAGCAGCAGCAGCACCGTCCCGATGGCGGGGAGGATGTAGTTTAAGCACCAGAAGTTCAGGGTGATCGCGCACAGCGCCATGCCGAAGAGGATGCGGTTCATGGCGCGCCGCCACGGGGTCACGTCGGCCACGATCTCCTCCGGCGGCAGCTCGGCCACGCTCTGCGCAAGCAGCGCCTCAAAGGCGTCGTCGCGCGCAGATTCCCGCTCGTGCTCACGCATCGCCGTCACCTCCCAACATCGTGCGCAGCCGTTTTTTCAGGCGGTACAGCCGACCCTCGACCGCGCGCTCGGTCATGCCGAGCTCGGCGGCGATCTGTGCGGTGGACTGTAAGTAATAATACTTTCGGTAAAACAGCGCCCGGTCGTTCTGACCGAGCCGTGCGAGCGCATCGTGCAGCGCGGCGCGGCGCTCGGCTTGTATCAGCGCCTCCTCCGGGGATGCCTCCGGCGACGGCGCGCCCTCCGGCAGAGTCTGCGTGCCGCCGTGCCGGGCGGCGCTGCGCTGAAAGTTCAGCGCCGTGCTGCGCGTGACCGCCGTCAGCCACGCATTCCAGCTCCCGCGCGCCGGGTCGAACTGCGCGATGCGGCTCCAGACGCGCATGGACACCTCCGACAGGCACTCCTCCCGATCCTGCGGGTCCGGCAGGATCGGCGCGATGATGTAGCGCATCAGCGGCCCGTAGTGCAGCAGCAGGGCCTCCATGCCGCGCTCATCCTGCTGCAGCAGCTGTGCGATCATCTCCTGCTCCTGCACGTCCTCGCCTCCTCCCGGCTGTGTTTCTACTCCATTATACACGCCGCGACCGAAAAACCCACGCATATTTTTCCACCTTCGCGCGGGAAGAAAAAAACAGTGCCCGGCTGTGATGCCGGGCACCGTCTGTTTTTTATCTGTATCTGTGTTCTCACACGGGCTTGTTCGAGGTCTTGAGCACGACGTCGTGCGCGCCGCCCTCGACGATGCTCACCGAGGACACGAGCGTCAGCCGCGCCTTTTCCTGCAGCTCGCGGATGGTCAGTGCGCCGCAGTTGCACATGGTCGAGCGGACCTTTGCCAGCGTCTGCTGGACGTTATCGGAGAGCTTGCCGGCGTAGGGCACGTAGGAGTCCACGCCCTCCTCGAAGGACAGCTTCTTGCTGCCGCCGAGGTCGTAGCGCTGCCAGTTGCGCGCGCGGTTGGAGCCCTCGCCCCAGTACTCCTTCATGAGCGTGCCGTTGACGTTGACCTTGTCCGACGGGCTCTCGTCGAAGCGGGCGAAGTAGCGGCCGAGCATCACGAAGTCCGCGCCCATGGCCAGCGCGAGCGTGATGTGGTGATCGTGCACGATGCCACCGTCGGAGCAGACGGGCACGTAGATGCCGGTCTCGCGGAAGTACTCGTCGCGTGCGCGGCAGACCTCGATGACGGCGGTCGCCTGGCCGCGGCCGATGCCCTTGGTCTCGCGCGTGATGCAGATCGAGCCGCCGCCGATGCCGACCTTCACGAAGTCCGCGCCGCAGTCGGCCAGGAAGCGGAAGCCGTCCGCGTCCACGACGTTGCCGGCGCCGACCTTGACGCTGTCGCCGTAGCGCTCGCGGATCCACGCGATGGTGCGCTTCTGCCACTCGGAGTAGCCCTCGGACGAGTCGATCACGAGCACGTCCACACCGGCGTCGACCAGCGCGGGCACGCGCTCGGCATAGTCGCGGGTGTTGATGCCCGCGCCGACGAGGTAGCGCTTCTGACTGTCGAGCAGTTCGTTCGGTTTCTGCTTGTGGAGGTCATAGTCCTTGCGGAACACGAACGCGCACAGGCGGCCCTCGTCGTTGACGATGGGCAGAGAGTTGAGCTTGTGCTCCCAGATGATGTTGTTGGCTTCCTTCAGGGACGTGCCGTCGGGCGCGGTGATCATCTTCTCGCGCGGCGTCATAAATGCGCGCACCGGCGTCTCGGGCGCCATGCGGCTCACGCGGTAATCGCGGCTCGTGACGATGCCGACCAGGCGGCCGTCGGCCGTGCCGTCCTCGGTGACGGCGACGGTGGAGTGGCCGGTCTGCTCGCGCAGGGCCAGAATGTCCGAAAGTGTTGCGTCGGGGCTGATGTTCGAGTCGCTGCGCACAAAGCCCGCCTTGTAGCTCTTGACGCGGGCGACCATTGCGGCCTCGTCCTCGATCGACTGCGAGCCGTACAGGAACGACACGCCGCCCTCCTGCGCCAGCGCGACGGCCAGCCGGTCGCCGGACACGGACTGCATCACGGCCGAGACCATCGGCACGTTCAGCGACAGGGCCGGTTCCTCGCCCGCGCGAAAGCGCGTCAGCGGCGTGCGCAGAGAAACGTTGTCCGGGATGCACTCGCTCGACGAGTAGCCGGGCACCAACAGATACTCATTGAACGTGTGCGACTGGCCGGAAAAGAAGTAAGCCATGGGAAAGACCTCCTTATAACAATATACAGTGTGGAAAGCGGAGCGGGTCGCGCCCCGGTGATGATTTTTGCTATTGTACCGCGAACGGGCGCGCTTGTCCAGCCCGCAGCACGGAAAAAAATCAGGGGTGTGACCGCCTTTTTTTGGACATATGATAAAAACTGCGCACCGCCGGCGGCGGTGCGCAGGGAATCACAGTTTGCGGATCTTGTCCTTCTCCTCGATGAGGGGCAGGTAGTCCATGTACGGCGTGTCGTTGGCGCAGGTGAACTTCGCCTCGGAGCTGAACGCCTCGACCTCTTTGTGCGACTGCTCGATCGGGCGCAGCGTGCCCGCACCGGCGATGCAGCCGCCCGGGCAGGCCATGCCCTCGAGCAGGTAGCCGTCGTACTTCCCGACCTTGGCCATCATCAGCAGCTTGCGGCAGTCGGCCAGACCGGTCGCCGCGGCGACCTTGACCTCCCGGTCGGGTTCCATGTCGTGGATGGCGTTGACGACCGCCTGCGCCACGCCGCCGGAGTAGGCAAAGCGGCGCGCGTCGCGGCTGGAGTAGGCGGGCATCTCCTCCTCGTCCTCGGGCGGGAACGCCTTGTCCATGCCTTTGGCCGCGAAGATGCCGAGCGCCTCTTCAAACGTGAGCACGAAGTCCACGTCGCTGCGCACGCTTTCACGCCGGGCCTCGAGCTTTTTCGAGTCGCACGGGCCGACGAACACGACCTTGCAGTCCGGGTGGTCGCGCTTGATCATGCGCGCGGTGAGCACCATGGGCGTAAAGGCCACGGAGATGTTCTTTTCAAACTGGGGGAAGAGCTTTTTGACCATGTCGCTCCACGACGGGCAGCAGGACGTGACCATGAATTTGTGCTTTTCGGGCACTTCCTCGAGGAAGTCCGCCGCCTCTTCGATCACGCACAGGTCCGCGCCGATGGCGACCTCGTACACGTCCGCGAAGCCGAGGCGCTGGAACGCCTTGCGCATCCGCTCGGGCACGCCCTCGGGGCCGAACTGCCCCACGAACGCCGGCGCGAGCGCCACGTAAACAGGCGTATCGCTCTTGACGGCCTGAATGGTCTGAAAGATCTGGCTCTTGTCCGAGATGGCGCCGAACGGGCAGCTGACCATGCACTGGCCGCAGGACGTGCACTTGGAATAATCAATGTCGGCGCGGCCGAGCCCGTCGGAATGGATGCAGTCCATGCCGCAGGCCTTGCGGCACGGCCGCTCGAGACGCACGATGGCGTTGAACTTGCACTCTTTCAGGCAGCGCCCGCAGCGGATGCACTTATCCGGGTCGATGTGGGCCTGGCCGTTCTGCCGCGAGATGGCCTGCCGCGGGCAGACCGACATGCACGGATGCTCCAGACAGCCCTGGCACACGTTCGTGATCTTCACAACGTTGTCCGGGCAGCGGTTGCACGCGAACTTGATGACGTTGATGAGCGGTTTTTCGTAGTAGATCTCCGGGTCGAGCGCCTTTTCCACGCCGTCCGAGAGCAGGGAAAACTCCGAAAACTTGCGCAGCGGCAGCCCCATGGCCAGCCGCAGCCGCTCGCCGACGACGGCGCGCTCGAGAAACAGACTGTCCCGGTAGGAACCGATCTCACCGGGGATGATCTTGAACGGCAGCTCTTCGAGCCGCTTTGCGTAATCGCCGCCCTCATAGGCCATTCGGGCGATCTCCGTGAATACTTCGTGACGGATACGTACTTTTCCGGTTTCAATGCCGCGCATAGGGTTCTCCTTTGAGAATAAAAAGTGAATTCTTGCTCGTGAAATTTGCAACAAGCACTTGACGCGAGGTCATGCAAAACATTATACTAATACGTGATAAATTTCGCAATTCTTTTTTTGCAATCTGGACAAAAAATAACGATTATCTCCAATTTTGTCGAAAAATCAAAGAAAACGGCGCATGTGTCTGGGAATGACATCCTGTGTTGGGGCAGGTTTGTGACCTGGACACAGAAAGATCTGCCGGATCTGTGGTAGGATGGATGCAATCGAAGCCGCAGCTTCCGCAAATCTTTTCAGCCGTCAGGAGGGAACGCACTATGGAAGAAAACAAAACGAAAGCCAAGATCATCGCAGTCGCCGGCAAGGGCGGCGTCGGCAAGACCTCTCTGTGCTCGGCGATCGTGCGCGAGCTGGTGGAGGCCTTCCCCGGCAAGCGCATCCTCGCCATCGACGCAGACCCGGCCGTTGGCCTGTCCACGGCACTGGGCGTGCACGTCGAGCACACGATCGACGACATCCGCAACGAAGTGATCGAGACCTCGGAGCGCGGCGAGTACCGCCAGGCCATCGAGGTGCTCAACGAGGCGCGCTTCCGCATCTTTGACACCATGGTCGAGTGCGACGGCTTCGCCTTCCTGGCCATCGGCCGTCCGGAGGCCGCCGGATGCTACTGCTCGGTCAACTCCTACCTCAAGGAAGTCATCAGCATGCTCGCCAATGATTTCGATTATGTGGTCATTGACGGCGAGGCCGGCATCGAGCAGATCAGCCGCCGCGTCATGGAGCAGGTCTCGCACCTGGTCCTCGTCACGGACCAGAGCGCCAAGGGCGTGAACGTCTGCCGCGAGATCAAGGAGGCGGCCGATGACCTCATCACCTACGAGCGCATCGGCATGATCGTCAACCGCGTGGTCGACCCGAGCATGAACGATCTCGTCAAGCTCGACGGGGTGGACGTGCTCGCCTACATCCCCACCGATCCGATCCACGCTGCCAACGACATCCATGGCAAGAGCGTGTTCGAGCTGCCGGAGGACTCCAACATCATGGTCGGCGTCCACCAGGCGCTGCACAACCTGGGCATTTTTTGAGGAGGGAACAACATGAAGGATATGGAACTGTACGACAGCTTTATTCGCGAAACGACCGACCTGCTCGGCGCGCCGACGCAGAAGTGGGCCTATAAAGAGCGCGATGCGTGGAAAGATAACGGCGAGAGCGAGCTCGTGCTCCTGCGCGACGCTGCGTATGAGCTCGGCGGCGGCGCGAACGACGCCGTGAACTTCACCTGCGTCACGTCCGACAGCAGTCTCGTCCCGGCGGACGAGGTGCTGCTCTACGGCCCGGATATGAAGGAAATCAAGGGCGACGTGCCATTTGCCCGCCTCGTGATACTCGGCGTCAAGGACATCGACGTCGAGAACAAAGACGCGACTTACACCGCCATCCGCAACATCGAGTTCGTGAAGTACCATGTCTTCCCGGACGGATACATGATGCGCGTCTCGCCCGAGAGCAGCCGCGAGCAGATCCGCGTGAGCAAGAAGGCCATCAAGAAGGGCATCTCGTTTTACAAGGTCGGCTGCGACTTTATCCGGCAGTATAAGAAAAACCCGAACATCACGAATGTGCGCGTGATCTTCATCACGAAGAACGTCGACTTCAAGACCCTGCACGACACGGCCAAGAAGATCGACGACGTGACCAAGACCATGAACACCATCCTCGAGGGCATGCCCGAGGATCTCGACTGCGCGAGCTGCAGCTTCAAGCCCGTGTGCGACGAGGTCGAGGGCCTCAAGGAGCTGCACTTCGGCAAGGCCGGCAAGAAAGCGCCGAAGGCGTAATTTCCGCAGAACATACACGCACGGCCCCGCAAGCAACCTGCGGGGCCGTGTTTTCATCTTTCATCCAAAGGAGGTGCGCCATGCCGAATTTTCGCATGACGCTCAGCTATGACGGCACGCGCTACAACGGCTGGCAGCGGCAGGGCAACACGCCGGACACCATTCAGGGGCGGCTCGAGGCCGCACTCAGCGACCTGCTGGCGCAGCCGGTCGAGGTCGCGGGCTCCGGCCGTACGGACGCGGGCGTGCACGCCCGGATGCAGACGGCGTCGTTCCGCGCGAAGACCGACCTGCCCGCGCCGGAGCTGCTGCGGCAGCTGCGCGCGCGCCTGCCGGGGGACATCGGCGTGCTCACGCTCGAGGAAACCGCGCCGCGCTTTCACGCGCGCCTGTCCTGCCGCGGCAAGACGTATGTCTACCGCATTTGGAACAGCGAGACGCCGAACGTGTTCGAGCGGCGCTATGTCTGCGCCCTGCCGCAGCCGCTCGACACGGCGGCCATGCAGCGCGCGGCCGCGCCGCTGTGCGGCACGCACGACTACACGTCGTTCTGCGCCAACCGGCGCATGAAAAAATCTGCCGTGCGCACGGTCGATGCCATCACCGTCGAGCGGCTGGGCGAGGAAGTGCGCCTGACATTCTCGGGCGACGGCTTTTTGTACCACATGGTGCGCATCCTCACCGGCACGCTGCTGGAGGTCGGGCTCGGGCAGCGGGACGCGGACACGATGCCGGCCATCCTCGCCGCGCACGACCGCAGCGCCGCCGGGCCGACAGCGCCCGCCCGCGGGCTGATCCTGTGGGAGACGCGGTACTGACCGCCGGGCAGCGCACAAAATCGGAAAGGAGAAACGCGAATGAAAGAAGAATGCCTGATCTGCGGCGCACCGCTGGAATATCTGGAGACGGATGTGCAGATGCAGTGCGAGATCTGCCGCAAAAAAGAGCTCGCCAAGACGCGCTGCATAAACGGGCACTACGTGTGCAGCGACTGCCATATGCAGGGGCTTGACAGCATCGTGGAGCTGTGCCTGCGGGAGACCGCGTGCGATCCGATCGCCATTGTCGAGCGGATGATGGCGCTGCCGAGCTGCCATATGCACGGGCCGGAGCACCATGTGATGGTCGGAGCGGCGCTGCTGACGGCGTATCACAACGCCGGCGGAGACATTGCCCTTTCCGACGCGCTCATGGAGATGCTGCGCCGCGGCAAAAGCGTGCCCGGCGGCGCGTGCGGCTTCTGGGGCGCGTGCGGCGCGGGGATCAGCACGGGGATGTTCGTCTCGATCATCTCCGGGTCAACACCGCTGACCGACGAGCCATTTGCGCTGTCGCACAAAATGACGGCAGCCGCGCTCTGGCAGATCGGTGAGATCGGCGGCCCGCGCTGCTGCAAGCGGGACTCTTTTCTGTCCATTCTCACGGCGATCGATTTTGTGAAGGAGCATTTCGGCATCGCACTGCAAAAGCCGGAGGTCGTGTGCCGTTACGCCGCGCAGAACAATCAGTGCATCGGAAAGCGCTGCCCCTTCAGCGCGGCGAACCACTGAGCGCTTGCCGGCGCACAGAATGGGAACTTGCGGAGAAATTATCATGATTCGAAAATTGCGAAAAGCAGACATCAACAGCGTTGCCGAGATATGGTTGGACGCCAATCGCAAAGCACACGCTTTTATTCCCGCGTCCTACTGGGAGCGCAATTTCGCTTCCGTGAAGGAAAAGCTGCCGCAGGCGGAAGTCTATGTGTATGAAACGGATCAGGGAATACAGGGCTTTCTCGGCCTGAGCGGCGAATACATCGAGGGCCTTTTCGTTTCGGAGGAGGCGCAGGCGCACGGCATCGGGAAATGCCTATTGGACGATGCAAAGGACAGGAAGCCGGCATTGCGCTTGAACGTGTATCAGAAGAATGTGCGGGCGATCCGTTTTTACCGACGGGAGGGGTTTCAAATCCAGTGTGAAGGGCTGGATGCAGCCACTGGCAAACCGGACTGCGAAATGATATGGCGGCGGGATTAGGGACTCCGGCTTGCCGCCCCGCCGGGAGCGCGCAAAATCGGAAGTTGTAGTAAAGGAGGTTTACAATGGGGTTTTGGATTTTTATGTTGATTATGGATTTGCTTCTTCCATTTACGATGATTGGTTTTGGAAGATATTTTATGAAAAAGGCTCCAAAGGAAATAAATTCAGTATTTGGATATCGGACTTCGATGTCTATGAAGAACAAAGACACATGGGAATTTGCTCATAAATATTGTGGTAAAGTCTGGTACGTCTGTGGAATGGTTATGTTGCCGATAACAGTAATATTCATGATTTTAGTGATTGGAAAAAATGAAGATTGTGTTGGGAGTATAGGAGGAATTATCGGTGGTGTTCAACTTGTTCTTTTAATTGGGTCTATTCTCCCAACAGAAATAGCATTAAAAAAGAATTTTGATAAGAATGGAACAAGACGATAAATTCCAGTTTGCCGAACCGTGAAACCGCCCCCGGCGTGACCTGCTGGTCACGCCGGGGGCGTTCCTGTTATCTGCTGATGCTGCGTCATTTCAGCCGCGCGCGCTGCGCCGCACAGTAGGCGCGCACGTCAAACGGCTCCGGCACGCTGTCGCGCCGGAGGTAGAGCGGGTGGTGCGGATGCCCGGCCTTGGAGCGCGCGCCGAACGTCAGCCACTGCGCGTGGTATTCCTCGCCGATGGCGAGCATTTCCTCGAGCGCGTCGAACAGGTACGGCCGCTTTTCGATCAGCGTGCCCCACGCGGCCCACACGGCCGGCCGGTTGCCGGGTGCGTACTGCCCGAGCACGTAGCGGAAGGCCGCCATGTTCTGCTCGTGCAGCGCGCGGTTGAAGGTCGTGTCCATGGCGTTTGGATCGGTCGCGCGCTGGGGGTAAACGTTGAACATCGTGAAGCTGTCGTAGCCGTTGCCGAGGGCGATGCGCTCGACGCTCTTGAGCGTGTTGTCGAGATCGCCCGGCTGCGCGGTCGACGGGTTGATGCCGATGCAGATGAGCGGGTTTGCGCCCCGCGTGCCGAGGATGTAACGGTATTCGGTGTAGTACGGCGGCACGTACAGCCAGCGCGCGGCGTCATAGTCGTCGTGCCGGGTACAGTGGAGCGCGTCGTCAAAGGTCAGCAGCGCGCACGTCTGGCTCGCGCCCTTGGGAATGTGCATGGGTGGTCCCTCCGATCGGTGCGGTCAGTCCCCGGCGGGCGGGAACGGTTTGGAATAGGCGGTCTTGGCGCTCACGCCCGGCAGACGGCCGATGCGCCCCGCGAGCGCGGAGATCACGTCCTGCGGCGCGTCGAGCACGACGCTGATGATGCTGACGCCCTTAGCGCGGTAGGGCAGGCCCATGCGGCCGATGATGTACTGCCCCGCGTCGTGCAGCAGGGCGTTGAGCTGCGCTGTGCTCTCGCTGTTTTCCACGATGATGCCGATTAGCGCCACGCGCGTTTCCATGCGCGCTCACCTCGCTTTCGTTTTGTCTATTGTACGCGAAAATGGGCGGGAACGCAATGCGTTCCCGCCCGTTTCACACGGAAAATCCTGCTTATTTGCCCTGCTTGTAAAACTGCTTGGAGTTATCGAGCACCTGGCACTCGGCGTTCGGGTAGAGCACGACCTTCTTCGGCGTGCCGTCGTCGAGGATGCGCAGGGCGTCCGACCACGTCTTGACGTATTCAGCGCCGGAGTGCTCGTCGATGTACCACGGGTCGCGCATGCCCTTGACGGTGTGCTCGGCAAATACGACAGCGTGGGCCATGTTCTTGCCCTTCGTGTAGCAGCCGGACCACATCATGCCGCCGGGGGCGGAGTGACCCCACTTGTCGTACAAAAAGTGCACACACGGGCCGAACGGGGAGTTGGCCGCGAGCACGAACGAGCCGCCGTCCTTGAGCGAGGCAATGACCTCGGGCGTGTAGGCGCAGTTGGCCTCGGCGGGCTTGAAGTAGTTGTTGGCGATGACCACGTCGCAGTCGGGCACGAACTTTGCCGCGTAGTGCTCGGCGGCGTAGGCGGCCGCGTGCTGGATCTCGGCCTCAAAGTCGCCGGCGAACAGGTTGCAGATCTGCGCGTGGCCGTTGAGGATGGCGTCGATCTTGAAGTCGAGCCCCATCATGCGCGCGGCCTGCTCGGCGTCGCTGCGCATGAGCGTGTGGGGGTTGCCCATGTTGAACTCCGTCGTCGTCGTGAAGCTGTGGTTGCGCATGATCGTGCGCAGCGAGCTCACGCCCGGCAGAATGCACTTGGCGCCGCCGCTGAAGCCGTAGTAGCTGTGGGCCATGGTCGTGCCGATGGCGATCTTGTAGTCGGCGGACATGACGTCGGCATTGATCTCGACGGGCACGTTGTTGGTCGTGTTGCCGACGAACACGTGGTTAAAGAACAGGTTGTGGTTGTGCACCTCGTAGTTTTCGACGATCTCCTCGCCGAGCTTGCGCACGAACTCCGTGCGGTACATGACACCGTGGGTGCCGAGCGCGATGATGAACCAGATGTTCTCCTTCGGTACGCCGGCGGCGCGCAGCTCCGCGATGACGGCCTTGGCGATCGGCTCGCACGGCGTCGGGCGGGTGATGTCGTCGATGATGATGACGGCGCTCTTCTTGCCGGCGGCGCCCTCGGAGATGGGCTTGGCGCCGATGGCGGCGTGGATCTTCTCCGCGATCTGCGCCTCGGTCAGGGCCGGGGTGTCATAGCCGTGGATCTTGGAGATATGCACGTCCCAGTTGTCGGGGAACGCGATTGGGATCGGCTGGTCGCCGTAGTTGCTGTTGGAAGGCAGGTCAAATGTTTTCATAGAGAATCCTCCTGGGATCGACGCGCTTTCTCATCTTCTGCATCCTGCTCGATCAGGCACTCGCGGTACGGGCCGGTCAGCGTCAGGTGGTCGTAGATGGCGGCGGCCACGGCGGCTTCGTCGCGGTCACGCAGGGCCTGACAGATGGCCTGGTGCCCGGCGCGTGTCAGGGCGTTTTCGTCCAGCCGCCAGGTCTCCTCGAGCACACGCGCGCGGTAGATGTCCATGAGCGAGGACAGCGTGGTGTAGATGTATTTGATGAGGGCGTTGTGAGACATGCGCATGAGCGAATTGTGAAACTGCGAGTCCAGCACGGACTGCCGGTCGATCGGCGTGCCGATATAGTCGTAGTCGGCCAGAGCGCACAGGCGCTCGATCTCGTCGTCGGTCGCGCTGCGGATGATGTCCCGGCACACGTCCGTCTCGAGCACGATGCGCAGATCCAGCACATTTTCCAGCGTGCTGTTGCTCAGCGCGAACAGCGCGCAGATCGGCCGGTTGATCGACAGCTCCGGCGTGTTCGTGATGTACGAGCCGCTGCCCTGGATGCTCTGTACGATGCCCATGGCCTCCAGACTCTTGATCGCCTCGCGCACGCACGTGCGGCTGACGTCAAACTTCGTCGCCAGGGACAGCTCCGTCGGCAATTTGTCGCCTTTCTGGAGCTGGCCGTGGTTGATCTGGTCGAGGACGGCGTCCACGATTTTTTTATAGTTTGTGCTGGACTTCGGTTTCATGCTGTCACCTCGCTAAGCGATATTCACAAAAATTGCGTCGATTTTTTGAACATTATGATTATTTACAAAGAAAAAAAGCGATGGTATGATTGAAATAATCAAATGTGTCAGACAAATTCGAGGGCCTACATCAGGTCCTTTCCTTATTCGCCGGAAAGTTGTCTGACAATTATCGGGAGGTTTTCCATCTGTGTCTACATTAGCACATTCTTTTTTTTAAGTCAATGATTTGTCAGACAAATGATGAGAAATGGGACACGGAGTTGGAAAAACCAATACGGACCGAGTGAGGTGAGCCATCGAGAGAAATGGAGAGCATTCCCCCTGTATCGCAAAAGCAGAGAATTTGGAATGAAAATGTAACTTAGAGGAGAAGAAGAAACATGTCAAACACGAGCAACGCATCGAAAAATGTCAAGCGTTTCCTGCTGCTGTTCGCACTCGGGATCGCTTACGGCTTTATGTACGTCATGCCGTACATGAAGTCCAGCTTCTACGATCAGATGATTGCCGCCATGGGCTGCACGAATGCCCAGCTCGGCTCTCTGATGACCGCTTACTGCATCTGCTGCACCGTCTCCTATCTGCCCGGCGGCTGGATCGGAGACAAGTTCAACCCGAAGCCGGTTCTGCTGATCTCCATCTTTGGTCAGGCAGCGCTGAGCTTCCTGTTCATGTTCACGTATAAGAGCTACACCATGGCCGTCATCATCTGGCTGCTCATGGGCCTGACCGGCGGCTTTGCTTTCTGGCCGGCCATCATGAAGGGCATCCGCATGACGGGCACCGACGAAGAGCAGGGCCGTATGTACGGCATCTTCGAGGCCCTCAACGGTCTGGCTTCCCTGCTGCTGAGCTTCATCATGATCGGCGTCATGGCCGTCGTCGGCGGCAGCGACCTCATCACCGGCTTCAAGAGCGCGCTGGCATTCATGGGCGGTCTGTCCATCGTGTCCGGCATCCTGGTTGCGATCCTGATGCCGAAAGACGCGGCTTACGGCGTGAGCGATGAAGAAAAAGAAAATCAGAAAAAGATCACCTTCAAGGACTATGTGTCCGCCTTTAAGATCCCCGGCGTGTGGATCATGGCCATCCTGGTCTGGTGCTATGTGACCATCTCCGCCGTGGCCAGCTACCTGACGCCGTACAGCACGGGCGTGCTCGGCATGTCCGCAACGCTGGCGGCCACCATCGGCACGTTCCGCACTTACGGCTGCCGCCTGATCGGCGGCCCGCTCGGCGGCTATCTGGCCGATAAGGCGTTCAAGTCTGTCGCCAAGGAGCAGCTGCTCGGCCAGCTTGCCTGCCTGGTGACGATTGGCATCTTCCTGGTCCTGCCCGGCGGCACGAGCGGCGGTCTGCTCGTGGTTTTGCTGCTGCTGGTCGGCATCGCCATGTTCCTGTGCAAGGGCACATATTTCTCCATCCAGCCGGAAATGGGCATCCCGACGCACATCTCCGCGACGGCCGTTGCCATCGCGACGTTTGTCGGCTACATTCCGGATATGTTCGTGCACACGATGTTCGGCAACTGGATCGACGCCTACGGCGACGCGGGCTACACGAAGATCCTCTTCTACGGCGTCGGCACGGCGGTGCTGGGCGTGATCGCGGCCGTCTGGGCCATCGCACAGGCGAAAAAGGTTGCAAAGCGGAATGCGGCCGCTGCCAACGCAGCGTAACATTCCCCGCAAAATACAAGGAGGCTTATCCATGAGCAAAATCAAGATCAACACGGCCCGCTGCAAAGGCTGTGGTTACTGCGTGAACGACTGCCCGCGCAAGGCGCTGTCGTTCTCCGGCAACATCAACGACAAGGGCTATGACACCGTTCAGGTCGACGACGCGCTGTGCGTCGCCTGCGGCACGTGCTACCGCGTGTGCCCCGACAGTGTTTTTGAAATCCTGGAATAAGAGGTAAGAACATGAGCAAACAACTTATGAAGGGCAATGAGGCCCTGGCAGAAGCGGCGCTGCGCGCCGGCTGCCGTTTTTACAGCGGTTATCCCATCACCCCGCAGACCGAGATCCTGGAGTACCTGGCCAAGCGTATGGACGAAGTGGGCGGCACGTTCGTGCAGACCGAATCCGAACTCGCGGGCATCAACATGCTCCTCGGCGCGGCAGCGGCCGGCGCGCGTGCGCTGACCAGCTCCGCCGGCCCCGGCTTCTCCCTGAATCAGGAGGGCATCTCCTATCTCGTCGCGGCGGATCTTCCGGCTGTCATCATCAACGTCATGCGTATCGGCACCGGCCTCGGCGACATCGCGCAGGGCCAGGGCGACTACTGGCAGATGACCCGCGGCGGCGGCCACGGCGACTACCGCACCATCGTGCTGGCGCCGGCCTCCGTGCAGGAAAACTGCGACATGATGACCACTGCCTTTGATCTGGCAGAGAAGTACCGCCACCCCGTGTTGGTCGCGTCCGACGCCGCCATCGGCCAGATGGTCGAGGGCGTTGAGCTCAAGGATTTCGTCGAGCACGACATTAACCAGTATGACTGGGCGATCCGCGGCTGCAAGGCCGGCCAGGCGCCCCGCAAGGTCCAGAACGTCTACTACACCAACCCGCAGTACCCCGAATTCCTGCGCAGCAAGTATCAGGCGATCGAGGACAACGAGCAGCGCTGGGAGTCCTACCAGGCGGAGGACGCCGACGTGGTGCTCGTGGCTTACGGCATCAGCTCCCGCATCTCGAAGGAAGCGGTGAACATGGCCCGCGCCGAGGGCTTCAAACTCGGCCTGATCCGCCCGATCACGCTCTGGCCGTACCCGGTCAAGGCGTTTGAGACCTGCAAGAACGCCAAGGCGTTCATGACGGTTGAGATCAACATCCTCGGCCAGATGGTCGACGATGTGAAGCTGGCTGTGGAAAACAAGTATCCGGTCGGCTTCTATGGCACGTTCTTTGGTCTGCCGGAACCGGAAGAGATCGTCGCGCAGGCCAAGGCCATGCTGGAAAAGGAGGGGAAATAAATGAAACTCAAAGCACCCGAAACTGTCTTTTCCTCCGCCGGCTTCTGCCCCGGCTGCGGCCACGGCCTGGCCACCCGACTGATCGGCGAGGTCTCCGAGGAACTCGGCATTCAGGAAAAAATGCTGGCAGTCGTGGACGTTGCCTGCTGCTCGTTCAACATTGACTACTGGCGCTACGATACCATCATGGCGGCGCACGGCCGCGACATCCCGACGGCCGTCGGCGTCAAGCACATCCGCCCCGAGAACCCGGTCTTTGCTTACCTGGGCGACGGCGCTGCCTACTCCATCGGCATGGCGGAGACCATTCACGCCGCGCTGCGCAACGACAACATCTGCGTGTTCGTCGTCAACAACAGCGTCTTCGGCATGACCGGCGGCCAGATGGCCCCGACCACCCTGCCGCACCAGAAGACCGCGACCTCCCCGAAGGGCAAGGATCCGGCCAAGTACGGCACGCTCAACGTCGTCGACGTGCTCGGCAAGATGGACATTGCCTATCTGGCACGCGGTGAACTGGTCGGACCTGCCGGCATGAACAACTGCAAGAAGCTCATCCGCAAGGCGTTCGAGCACCAGCTCAACGGCGACGGCTTCAGCCTCGTCGAGCTGCTCAGCCCCTGCCCGACCAACCTGAACATGCCGCCGGTGAAGGCCCGCGAGCATGTGCACACGGAAATGACCAAGTATTTCCCGATCGGCGAATACATTGACAAGAAGGGTGGTAATCAGGCATGATGGTAGAAATGATTTGCGCCGGATTCGGCGGCCAGGGTGTCCTGACCACCGGTCTGATCCTGGCAGAGGCCGGCATGAAGCTCGGCATGAACGTGCTGTGGTATCCGTCCTACGGCTCCGAGATGCGCGGCGGCACGGCCAACTGCACCATTAAGTTCTCCGACAAGGAGATCGCCAGCCCCTGCGCCAAGAAGATCGACATCCTCATGGCCATGAACGCGCCGGCGATCGACAAGTTCGAGAGCAGCCTGCGCCCGGGCGGCCTGCTGCTGGTCAACAGCTCGCTCGTGCACGAGCGCGAATACCGCGACGACATCAAGGTCGTCAAGGTCCCCATGACCGAGATCGCCGCGGAGCATGAAAACCCGAAGGGCGCCAACATCGTCATGATGGGCGCCATGGCGGCCAACTCCGATCTGTTCACCGAGGACGATCTGGAGCGCCTGACCAACGAGTTCTTCGAGAAGAAGGGCAAGATCAACCCGAAAAACAGCCTCTGCTTCCGCGCCGGCACGCAGATCCACTAAACCGGCGAACTCCACGGGGCTTTGCTCATGAAATCAGCACCCGGGGCGCTGCCCGGCAGCGCCCCGGGAAAATCCCGCTCTGGAGGTGTAAATTTTTTGAATGTCCTAGACGTCATCATCATCCTGGCATACTTTGTCGGCATGATCGTGCTCGGTCTGATCGCAAACAAAAAACAGACCGGCGTGGATGACTATTATCTGGGCGGCCGCTCGATGGGCGCTCTGAAGATCGGCGCGCTCTGGATGGCCGGCTGGATCGGCGGTTCGTCCGTCATCGGTACATCCTCAAACAGTTATTCCATGGGCATCACCGGCATCTGGTATGTGGGTGAGATCGCCATCGGCTGCGTGCTCTTCGCGCTCGTCATGGCCAAGCCCATCAAGCGCGTGAGTGACGAGCTGAGGAATGTCACGTTCCCCGAGCTGATCCACGCGCGCTATGACCAGAAAAACAGCACCATGGCCAGCATCACGACCATCCTTGCGATGATCGGCTACACGGCGGCGCAGTTTGTTGCCGGCGCGTCGATCCTGAACGTGCTCACGGGCTGGAATCTCGGCGTGTGCTACATTCTCGCGGCCGTGGTCATCGTGTTCTATGTCTCGACGGGCGGCCTGCTCGCCGTGACGTATACCGACATCGTGCAGATGGCGCTGCTGCTGCTCGGCATTGTCGTTCTGGCGGTGCCGCTGGTCGGCTCGCAGCTGCACAAGATGGGCGCAAACCTCGTCACCGACCTGCCGGCGAGCTTCTTCGACCTCGGCGCGTGGGGCTGGCCGACGATCCTCGCGCTCGGCCTGTCGACCATCATGTCGTTTTTCACGAGCATGGACAGCTACACCCGCTGCATCGCCGCCAAGGATGCCAGGACCGCCCGCACCGGCACGATCTATGCGGCTGTGCTCGTGCTCATCATCGCCGGCACCAGCACCTTCCTCGGCATGGCCGGCAAGCTCATCCTGCCCGACCTGTCGTCGTCCAACAACGTCATTGCGGCGCTCGTGGTCGAGCTCTTCCCGCACGGGCTCAAGGGCCTCGTGCTCATCGGCGTGCTCAGCGCCATCATGTCCACGGCGGACATTTCCGTCCTGACCGGTTCGGCCAGCCTGACGAAGGATATCTACCAGCGCTACATCAACCCCAACGCATCGGACAAGACGCTGCTGCGTGTGGGCTTCGTCGCGTCCCTGTTCGTGGGCGTGCTCGGCGCGATCTTCGGCTGGTTCACGCAGGACATCATGAACATCCTGCTCATCACGTTCACCATCAACTCGGCCGGCCTGTTTCTGCCGACGCTTGGCGCGTTCTTCTGGAAGAAGTCGTGCTCGGCGGGCGCATTCGCGTCCATGCTCTCGGCGACGGTCATCGCCGTCGTCTGGTTCATCGGCGGCAAGGTCAGCTCGCTGCCGCTGTTTTCCATCGACGCGCTCTGGCCCAGCTTCGGCGTGTCGGCCATTTTGTATGTCGTCATCTGCCTGACGCACCACCAGACCCCGACGGAGCAGGAAACGGCGGAGAAATTCTACGCGGCGAAGTGAGCCGCAAAGCCCCCATCCCAAGATAGGAGTATTGTCACAATGGAGCAAATGAAGAAGATGCCCCTCGAGGGGATTCGTGTCGTGGAGCTGGCGACGGTCGTTGCCGCCCCGACCGCGTCGCGCGTGCTGTGCGCGTTCGGCGCAGAAGTCATCAAAGTGGAAACCAAGATCGGCGACGAGATGCGCCGCGCCGGTGAGTTCGAGATGGTCGTGTGCGAGGACGATAAAAACCCGCTGTTCACCATCCAGAACAGCGGCAAGCGCCTGACGAGCATCGATCTGAAAAATCCGGACGGCAAGGCCGCCTTCCTCAAGCTGCTCGAGACGGCCGACGTGTTCCTCACGAACGTCCGTCTGCCGTCGCTGGGCCGCCTCGGTCTCGATTACGAGACGCTGCACAAGGCCTACCCCGGCCTCGTGTACGCGCACTTTTCCGGCTTCGGCCCGAAGGGGCCCGACGCCGCCAAGCCCGGCTTTGACAGCACGGCGTTCTGGCTGCGCAGCGGCCCGATGGCCGACTGGCAAGTGCCCGGCTCGTTCCCGTTCACGCCCACCTACGCCTTCGGCGACATGGCCACGAGCTCGGCGTTCCTGTCCGGCATCCTCATGGCGCTCATCGGCAAGAAGAGCACCGGCATGGGCACATTCGTGAGCACGTCGCTGTTTGCCAGCGGCATCTGGTGCAACGCCATCGGCGTCGTGTCGCACCAGCCGCAGTTCGGCGGCGAGCGCCCGAACGACCCCCTGCGCCCGGCCGACCCGTTCTGCCACTTCTATCAGTGCAGCGACGGCAAGTGGATCGGCGTGTTCGACAACGAATACCGCCGCGAGCTGCCGAAGTTTGCAAACCTGTTCGGCATGCCGGAGATTGCCGACGATCCCCGCGCCGCCAGCCTCGAGGCGCTGCACGAGACCGACTTCGTCGTCGAGATCGTCACGCGGCTTAACGCCATTTTCAAGACCAAGACGGTCGCCGAGTGGGAAGCCTTCCTCTCGGAAAACAACGTCTCCTGCGAGCGCATGCGCACCATCCGCGACGTGAGCACCGACGAGCAGGCCATTGCCAACGGCTATATCCAGAAGGTCACCTTCAAGGACGATCTCGAGGTCATGATGCCGTGCCCGCCCATGCAGCTGACGGAGTACGCCATGCGTCCCTACACGTCCGCCGGCCGCCTCGGCGCCGATACGGACAGCATTTTCCACGATCTTGGGTATACCGATTCGGAAATTGCCGCCATGAAAGACAGCGGCGCGATCCAGTAACACAATATAAAAGGAGAAAGCGCATATGAAAATCGTTCTGGCAGAAGTGCCCTACACCAAAGACAGAGACATCAGCGTGGAAAAGTCCTGCGTGCCGGAAGGCGCGGAGCTGACCATGGCCGTGTTCGACGAGCACGCTGAGAATAACGATGCGTTCTACGCCGAGATCAAGGACGCCGACATCATCATCGACGGCTACGTCCACTTCGGCAAGAAGGAGATCGACACCATGGATCACTGCAAGGTCATCTCCTTCCAGTCCACCGGCTACAACGAGGCCGATCTCGACTACGCGAAGGAAAAGGGCATCGCTGTCTGCTCCATCCTCGACTACTGCACGCAGGAGACCGCCGAGAGCGCCATGGCCCTCATGCTCAACCTCCAGCGCGGCATCCGCCAGTATGACCGCAGCGTCCAGCAGGATCACGTCTGGGATTACCAGGTCGTGCCGCACCTCAAGCGCATCGCCGGTCAGGTCATGGGCATCGCCGGTCTCGGCCGCATCGGCCAGTCCGTCGCGCGCAAGGCGCAGGCGTTCGACATGGAGGTCATTGCCTACGACCCGTTCCTGCCGCCTGCCATTGCCGAGAACCTCGGCGTCAAGCTCGTCGATTTCGACACGCTGCTGGCCGAGTCCGACGTGCTGAGCCTGCACATGAACCTCACCGAGGAGAACTACCACATGTTCAACAAGGAAGCGTTCATGAAGTGCAAAAAGCACCCCATCATCGTCAACGAAGGCCGTGGCCCGCTGATCTGTGACGAGGATCTCGTCTGGGCGCTCGACAACGGCTACATCCGCGGCGCCGCGCTCGACATGGTCGAGAGCGAGGATCCGGATCTGGACACCTGCCCGCTCGTCGGCCGCGACGACGTGCTGCTCACCCCGCACAGCGGCTACTACTCCGACACGTCCAACTATCTCGTCGCAAAGCTGTCCATGGACAACGCCCTGTACTACGTCAACGGCGAGTACGACAAGGTCAAGTCCATCCGCAACGGCGTCAACGCCTGAGCACCCTCCCGCTTGTTTCCGCTGGGCAGCCAATTTCCATTTTCTTTTTTCTACCCTTCTTTCTGTTCTGTTTTTGCGATTTCAACGGATATATCTTCTCTCCTACCAGCCGTCCAGTGGATTCCCAATATCCGTGTCCGCATCCGGTCTCCGGAACGGACACGGGCCTGAAAACCCGTATGTACCGGGCGCCGCGTCAGGTGCCCGGTGCTTTTTTGCGGTTGACACTGCCCGGCGGGAACAGTAAAATGAAAAGGACGGGCGGGGGCCCGCCAGAGAAAGGGAACGTTTTTTTAGATCGCGGAGGTGTTTCCTATGGAACCTGCAAAAGTATATTTTTCCGATCTGCGCGCGGATGAGATCAGCACGCTCGAGAAGCTGCACCGGCTCATGAAGGCGGCCGGCTTTGAGCAGATCGATTTCAAGGACAAGTATGTCGCCATCAAGCTCCACTTCGGCGAGCCGGGCAACATGGCCTATCTGCGCCCGAACTGGGCGCGCGTCGTGTGCGACTATGTGCGCGAGCTCGGCGGCAAGCCGTTTCTCACCGACTGCAACACGCTCTATGTCGGCGGCCGCGCCAACGCGCTCGACCATCTCGACAGCGCCATGCGCAACGGCTACTCGCCCATGACCACCGGCGCGCAGTGCATCATTGCCGACGGGCTCAAGGGCGAGGACTACGACCTCGTGCCCATCCGCGGCGGCAAATATCTGCGCGCGGCGAAGATCGGCCGCGCCATCATGGATGCCGATATCTTCATCTCCCTCACGCATGCCAAGGGCCACGTGTCCGCCGGCTTCGGCGGCGCGCTCAAGAACATCGGCATGGGCTGCGGCTCGCGCGCCGGCAAGGAGGAGATGCACAGCTCCGGCAAGCCCGTCGTCGATCAGGATAAGTGCATCGGCTGCGGCAAGTGCGTGGAAAACTGCGCCCACAACGGCCCGCACATCGAAAACGGCAAGTGCACCATCCTGAAATATAAGTGCACCGGCTGCGGCCGCTGCATCAACGTCTGCCCGATGCACGCCATCCATGCGGACTATGCGATCGCAAACGAGCTGCTCAACTGCAAGATCGCCGAGTACGCCAAAGCCGTCGTCGACGGCCGTCCGTCGTTCCACATCGCGCTTGCGGTGGACGTGTCGCCCTGCTGCGACTGCCACAATTTCAGCGACGTGCCGATCGTGCCGAATGTGGGCATGTTCGCGTCCTTCGACCCCGTGGCGCTCGACACCGCCTGCGCCGACATGATCAACGCCCAGCCGGTCAACTCGAACAGCGTCATCGCGCATGAGCATGACCATCCGCACGACCACCTCACGGCCGCGCACCCGGACACCGACTGGCGCGCCGCCGTCGAGCACGGCGAAGCCATCGGCCTCGGCACGACGCACTATGAGCTCGTGACGGTGTGATATCCGCTTTCATGCAAAAGGCTCCCCCGGATGGGGGAGCCTTTTTTGTCATATGTATTCTCTTTGGGTGATCCGTTTTATGATCGCCCGAGCCAGAAGTCCGGCGACGCCTGTCTTTTTTGCAACATGCTTCTTGCCGTGCAGATAGAGTGCCTTGACCTCGATGCCCGCTATATCCTCCGCGGTGAGCGGATCATCGCCGAGAACGACGAAATCGGCAATCATACCGGGTGCAAGAGTGCCGCGTTTATTCTCCTCATGGCTCATATACGCGGGATTTGCCGTTATCATGCGCAGCGCGTCGAGACGCGATATGCGCTCGTCCGGATTGGGATGATTTACGGAGCACGCCATACCGTACAGGGGCTTTGGACGCGTGCACGGTCCGTCAGAGCCGTCGCCTACGACAAGTCCGAGGCGGTGCATCGTTCCCAGCGCGTTTAGTCTGTCAGTGCGCTCTCTGCCGAGCACCGAGCACAGATACTCGTCCGGCTCCTGCTTCCAATATATAAACGGCGACTGCGCGGCTATGCACAGCTTTATCTTTGCTGCGCGCTTTAGCTGCTCCTCGCTTGCAAGGCAGACATGGATCATCACATGGCGCGCATCGTCCCACGGCTTATCGGCATAAGCCGCCTCATATGCCGTTATGCACTGCTCCACCGCCGCATCGCCTATGGCGTGCATGGTTATCTGCCAGCCCTCGCGGTTTGCGCCGATGGCGAACTCGTTCACGCGCTCCTGCGGATAATTCAAAACGCCGTAGTTGTTCGGATCGTTCGCGTACGGCTCCTTGAGCGCCGCGTCCTCTGAGCCGAAGCAGCCGTCGAGGGCAAGCTTGAAGCAGCCGCCGACGCGCTTGAAGCCGTGCTTTTTCACGGCCTTGAGGTCCATGGTCTGGAAGAATATGCGGAACGCCTGCGGCAGGCCGGGCGCGAGTATTTTTATCATGTCTATATCCAGATCGTTTGCAAAGCCCACGCCCTCAACGGTGTGCACGAGCCCGATGCCGACCGACGCAAGGTACTCCGCGCCTCCGGAGAGACCGCGTATAATATCCATCGTGGGGATATACGCCGTTGCCTCGTTCACGCCGTTATAAAACGCCGACTGGTACAGCCATCCGGTCTCGGTATTGCAGCCGGGATCGGATTTCACCTTATCCGACAGCAGTGCTAGCATTGCGCTGTTGCACACGGCAGCATGACCGTCGTACTTCATGACCATGAGCGGACGCTCCGTCCAGTCGTCAAGATCGCGCTTTTCGGGCAGCCGATGCTCGGCAACGGTGTTCGCGGTGCAGCCGTAGCCCATGAGCACCTTGTTTTTCCGGTGACTGTCGGCATAGCGCCTGACCGCCGCCTTTGCTTCGGCAAAATTTTTGACATCCATGAGATAGAATGTGTTCTCGAAAACGCACAGCGAGCCGAAATGCATATGCGTGTCGCCGAACGCGGGCGTTACCGTCGCGCCGCCGAGATCGACCCGTTTTGCCTTGCCGTAGCGCGGAGGGATGCTGCTTTCATCGCCGAGCCACACGATGTGACCGCCCTTTACCGCCATCGCGGTGTAAATGCGGTTTTCCTTTTCGCAGGAGATGAATCTGGCGTTTGTATAAAGCTCCATAACCTCATTCCTTTCACTTCTAAAATGGGCTCCATGTAGACATGGAGCACTACAGCCTGTTTCGTAAAGACAAGTGTACAGCGGGGGAGCGCGAGGGGGGTAAGCCCCCGCTCGCAATTGGATCATAGCCATCAAAAACGACTGAAAAACTGATTGATCAGTTTTATCAGGCTTTTTGACGAGCGCGGCGAGCTCCGAATCCATGGCGCCGATCACGCCGATCCGGCCATAAGCCAAGAGAAACGCTCCTTTTCGGCAGCGCGGCCGCGCCGCACTGCGGTTTTTCGTCTACCTTAATCCTTCTGCCCGCCAGTGTCAAGCCGCCGCTATGAAATTTATGAGTCGCTCATAAATTTGCGGATATCTTGTTTCTGCCGTGTGACCTGCTATCATGACGGAAGCTTCAAAAATCACAGCAGGAGGAATGCATCATGCTCAACGAAAACGTCAAAAAACTGCTCAAGGAAAACATGTGGGACCTGGCCACCTGCAGCGCCGGTGTGCCGAATGCGGTGCCGGTCGCGTTCAAGGACGTGACGGACGACGGCAAGCTCGTCGTCGGTGACGTGTTCCTGGACACGACGCTGCGCAACCTCGCCGCGAATGACGGCCGCATCGCCATCTCCGTCTACGACGCCAAGACGCTCGAAGGCTATCAGATCCGCGGCACGGCCGAGCACGTTGCGGACGGGCCGGTCGTGACCACGTTCAAGGCCATGGTCGAGCAGATGTTCCAGGGTGCGGCCACGGCGAAGGGCGCGCTGATCATCACGCCGGAGACCGTCATCGTCACGACGCCCGGCGCGGAGAACAAAAAGGTCTTGTAACGGCAATTTTCCATCGCTTTTTGATTCTTCTCTTTTTGCCCGGGGCGGGACGCGGGACGCGGGACGCGGTGCGCGTTTCGCGCCCGTTTCTGCACACTTGCATCCCGGGCGAGACTGCGGTATGCTATAGGCAGGAAACAGCAGAAAGGAGCCATTTTTTATGCGCATTGCAGTCCCTTATGAAAACGGAAACATTTTTCAGCACTTTGGCCGCTCGGAGGCGTTCAAGTTTTATGACGTTGACGGCGGCGCGGTCACGGCGGCGGCCGTCGTGTCCACGAACGGCAGCGGCCACGGCGCGCTGGCGGGCTTTCTCGTGGCGAATCATGCCGATGTAGTCATCTGCGGCGGCATTGGCGGCGGCGCGCAGTCGGCACTCACCGAGGCCGGCATCCGGTTTTACGGCGGCGTGAGCGGCAGCGCGGACGCGGCAGTGCAGGCGCTGCTTGACGGCTCGCTCGGCTATGATCCCGAGGCGCGCTGCGATCATCACGACCACGCGCACGGCGCAGGCCACACCTGCGGCGAGCACGGCTGCGGCGAACACAGTTGCCACAGCTGACGACAACGGCAAAAAAGCAAAGGCTCCGGGAAACCGGAGCCTTTGCTCGTTTTGCGGCGAAGAAAATTTCCAGTTTTCCCGGTCAGCGTCTTGACATTCCGGGCGGGATGTGCTACTTTTTGCTGACCAGATGGTAAATAAAAATCTGGTTACATATTGATTCGATCAAGGGGAGGAAATACCATGACACAGTCTGTGAAAGACGAAGCAAAATTCCTGGATACCCGCCTCGACGACGAGACCGCCGCCGTACTGGAAAAGTGGAACCTGGTCATCCTCGGCGCAGCCCTGCTGCACGATGCCGACCACATCCGTCAGGCCATCCGCTGGCACTATAAGATCCCGATGCAGCTCTGGATCATCAACCTGGCTGTGTACGTTCTGCCTACCGTGGCGGAGTTTCTGCTGAAAAACAAGCGCACGTCCTCGTTCCTGACCGTTGCCGCCAACGGCATCGTCACGAGCGCGGCGTTTTTGAAGGTGCACCTGTTCAAGCCTACGACGGACATCTGGGGCGCCTGGAACTACAACTACTTCAAGCTCGCCAGGGGCGTGTGGCACGAGGGCCAGTTCATCAAGGGCATCGACTGGATCGACTGGGCGCTGCTGCTCGACCTGCCCGCCGTGGCCATCCCGGCGTGCATGACGGCAATCAAAAAGCGCAGGGAATTCAAGCAGAACCTGCTGGAAGCGGGCGAAGAGGCCTGATGATTTTTGAGGGGGAGCGCCGGCTGTGCGCTCCCCTTTTGACATGGGGGCGAAGCAAATGAAAGACATCTCGCTGAGGATTCTGGACATGGAGTGCGCCGCGTGCGTGGCGCGGCTGGACCGCGCGCTGGAAAAGCTGCCGGGCGTGCAGCGCGCGGCGGTGAACTACACCGCCGCGTCGGCGCTCATCACCTATGACGAGGGCGTGACCGATCTCGCCGCGATCGCGGCGCGGGTCAAACGCGCGGGCTTTCGCGTGCCGGTCGAGGAGCAGGATCTGCTCCCGGCGGAAGCGGACGCGGAAACGGCAGCCGCCGCCGCGGCCGCGCTGCGCGCGGTGTTCGGCGTCAAGAGCGTGGCCGTGCAGGCGGACGGCACGCTCACGGCGTACCTGTGGCCCATCGGCGTGGACGGGCGCGATCTCGCCTCGGCCTGCGCGGGCGCAGGCTGCGCCGTCACGCCCGGCGAGCTGCGCGGCGGCGACGCGGATCAGGAGCTGGAAAAAGCGCATGGATCTGCTCAAGACGCTCGTGACCTCGGCCTGCTGCACGGCGCCGCTCATGCTCGAGATGCACCCGAAGCTGCAGTTTCTGGCCGGGACGGCGCTGCAGTTCGGCCCCGGGCGGTATTTTTACAAGAGCGCGTGGCGCGGACTGCGCAATCGCACGTTCGGCATGGACTTTCTCGTCTCGCTCTCGTCCACGCTCATCTATCTCTACAGCGCTTACGTGACGTTCACGCTGCGTCGCAGCTACAAACTCTACTTTGCGTCCGACGGGGTGCTGCTCTCGCTCATCCTCTTCGGCAAATATATGGAGCAGGTCGCGGCCGGGGAGGCCAACTCCGCCATCCGCAAGCTCATGCACCTGCAGCCGCGCACGGCCATGGTCCAGCGCGGGGACACGTTTGTCGAGCTGCCGGTCGACCAGATCGCGGAGCACGACCTGGTGCGCATCCGTCCCGGCGAGCGCGTACCGGTCGACGGCACGGTCGTCAGCGGTCAGTGCGCGGTCGACGAGTCCATGCTCACCGGCGAGAGCATGCCGGTAGACAAAGCGCCCGGCGACAAGGTCATCGGCGGCAGCCTCAACCGCTCCGGCTCGGCCATCGTCTCGGCCGAGGCGCTGGGCAAGGCGTCCGTGCTCGAGCAGATCATCCAGATCGTGCGCCAGGCCCAGTGCGAAAAAGCACCCGTGCAGCGCTTTGCCGACAAGGTCGCGCGCTGGTTCGTGCCGGGCGTCATCGGCGCGGCGGCGCTGACGTTCCTCGTCTGGTACCGGCGCGTTGCGCCGCGCAATCTCGAGCGCGCGCTGCTCACATGCTGCGACGTGCTGTCGGTCGCGTGCCCGTGCGCGCTCGGCCGCGGCGTGCGCGGCACGGTCGCAGGTGCGGCCGTCGTCTGCGGCAGCCGGACGTGGCTCCATGAGCTGGGCATCGACACGGCTGCGCTTGCCGCGCTGCCGGATCTGCACGCGCAGGCCAAGACGGAGCTGTGCGTCACGCGCTGCGGCCCGACGAGAAGGCCGCCGCCATCGAGCGCCTGCGCGCGCAGGGGAAAACGGTCTGCATGGTCGGCGACGGCATCAACGACACGCCGGCGCTCGCCGTGGCGGACTGCGCGGTCGCCATGGGCGGCGGGTCGGACATCGCCATCGAGTCGGCGGGCATCCTGCTGCCGTCCGGCAATCTGGAAAAGCTGCCGGAGCTGTTTGACATTTCCCGCGCGACCATCCGCACCATCCGCCAGAACCTGACGTGGGCGCTGTTTTATAACCTCGTCAGCATCCCGGTCGCGGCGCTCGGCGTGCTGCATCCGTCCATCTGCGCCACGGCCATGTCGGCCAGCTCGATCGGCGTGCTCATGCACTCACTGCGGCTCAAGGACAGCGACAAAAAGGAGAGACGTTTCCCATGGAAGAAAAAGTCCTGACGACGTATGTGCGCGGCATCTACTGCCGCCAGTGCCCGGAGTGGATTGTGGATGACCTGCTGCACACGCGCGGCGTGCTCGACGCGGCGGTGTCGTTCTGGCGCGCGGAGCTGACCGTGCGCTATGACCCGCAGATCGTCACCGAGGCGGAGCTGCGCCGCGTGCTCTCTGACTGCGGCTACCCCGCCTGCGAAAAAGGCGCGCCGGGGTCGAACCCGCTGCGCAACGCGCTCAAAAGTGCCCTCGGCCGCAGGCCGGAGGGGTGAGGGGCACACCTTTTTGCGCTTGACCAGTATTGCGGACAGCTTTTGCGGCTGCTTCCGCATAAAATAAAAGCGCTTGCAACCAATATTGGTCAGAAAATGCTGTGCGGTGGTGAGAAGATGGAGCAGAAATTACGGCGGGATCGCGATCTTGGCGACAATTTGCGCCGCCTGCGCAACGCCAGCGGCCTCTCGCAGGGGAAGCTGTGCGCCGAGCTGCAGCGCCGCGGCTGCGACATCGGCCGCACGACCTACGCCAAATACGAGGCGGGCGAGCTCAATGTGCGCGTGAGCGTGCTGCTCGCGCTCAAACGGCTCTACGGCTGTCCGTATGACGCCTTCTTCGCGGGGCTGGATACGGTGGACGATGCCGAAGCCCGATAACAAAGCGCCGCCCCGGAAGCAGATCGCTTCCGGGGCGGTGTTTTCCGTTACAGGTAGAATTTCGGCTCCTTGCGCCCGGTGCAGTATTTTTTCACCGTGGCGGCCGCGGCCAGCCGCAGCGGCAGCGGCACGCCGCGGGCCGACTGCGGGCAGATCTGGATGCAGCGCAGACAGGAGATGCACTTATGCTTGTCCACCTTCTGCGGCGCGGCCTTCGGGATCGCGCCGGCGGGGCAGTTGTCCGCGCACAGGCCGCAGCGGATGCAGCGCAGGCCGCCGGTCGGCTTGAGCGGCAGGCCGTTGTAGGCGCGGTAGTCCGGATCGCCGGGCACGGCGATCTCGGCCGGGGCGTCGGCGGCGATGCGGGCCGCGAGCTGGGTGCAGAACCCTTCGATCTTCGCGCGGTCGGCTGCGTCCGGCCGGCCGGCGGCGATGTCGGTGTTGACCGAGTGCGGCGCGATGACCTCCGCCGCCGCGATCACGCGAAAGCCCAGCGGGGTGAGCGTATCGCGCATTTCGAGCAGAGCGTCGTCCACGGCGCGGTTGCCGAACACGGCCACGAGTACGGCCGGGGTGTCCGTCCCGCGCAGGGCACGCATGCGCGCGAGACACGGCCCGGGCACGCGCCCGCCATAGACCGGGAAGAACACGAGCAGGCAGTCGTCGGCAGAAAACGTCTTCGCCTCGGCGTGCACGGTGATGTCGGTGCAGGCGTCGGCCGCGTTCAGATTTTCCGCGAAGAGCCCGGCGACGCGCTGCGTGCCGCCCGTGGGGCTGAAGAAATACAGGTGCAGGTTGCGCGGATGCATGGCATGGCCTCCCAATTTCAGATTGCCTTTATTGTAACGAAAAATGCCTGCGAATGCAATGCTTTTTGGCCGCCGGTCAGTACAGCTGCAGCTCGGACAGGTAAGCGTCCAGCCGGGACAGCCGCTGCTGCGGATATACGCCGAGCGTGCGGCTGAACTCGAAGGCGATGGCCTCGATGAGAAAGTTCACGCCGATATAGGAGTTTGTGGGCGAGGGGCTGGACAGATCGGCGAGAAGCACGATGTCCGCATCGCCGGCGAAGGGCGCGGTGAGCTTGTCGGTGATGACGATCAGTCGGCAGCCGGCGTCGTGCGCCATCTCGGCCAGTACGCACGTCATGCGCGAGTAGCGCTCGGCACCGAGCAGGATCACACAGTCGTGCGGGCCGTAGTCGAGCAGCTTTTCTACGCAGCGGGTGTCTGCGTCGCAGAAATACTCCACGTGCCGGGTATACTGCGACAGCAGCGTCCCCAGGTGCCGCGCCGGCCCCGCCAGACCGCGGAAGCCGGAGACAAAGATGTGCTCACTCTCGAGCAGAATACGCACGATCTGCCCGTATTTTTCCGGGTCGTTCTTGCGGTAAGTCTCCTGCAGACAGTCTACGGCGAACTGCAGGCACTGAAACGAGCTCAAATCCTGATACTTTTGCAATTTGTCCGGCACCTGATGCTGCGGGATGACGTATTTTTCACGCTCGATGACCTGTGAGAGCTCGCTGCGCAGGCTCTCCTGCAGCTCACGGAAGCCGCGGTAGCCCAGCGTGCGGCACAGGCGGATGACCGAGGTGTCGCTCACGCCGAGCGCAAGCGCGATGTCCTTGGCCGTTAAAAAATATAGCGAGCCGCTGTGCTCGAGAAAATAATCCGCGATGACTTTTTCCGTCCGCGTCAAATGCGCGCTTTGAATGCGCTGTTCCAGTTTACCGCTCATGGGAACACCATCCTTTTTTCTGGGGATTGTGAGCAGCACCGCAACGAATGTTGCAGTAGCAACAACATTATACTGTATAAATTGTAGAAAATGCAATAGTGCATGAAAAACATTGAAAATTCAATTGACTTTTACGCATAAAAGAGCTAAAAATACCGCATACAACAATACCGGTGTTGGATTATTTGAGAGGAGGACCTCACAATGGAGAAAAACAAACGTATGCAATTTTACGGGGGCACGCTCGGCGCGTGTGCGCCGCTGCTGGTCTTCATGTGCCTCATGATCGTGATCGCCGCGATGAAGAAAGTGTCCCTGGTGTTGTTCTGCATGGCAGGTTTCGCCGGACTGTGTGTGGCGTTCCTGCTGGCAAAAAACAAAAAGGAATTTGAACAGGCGGTCGTGGACGGCCTGAAAAACGACACGCTGTGTGTCATTATCTTCGCGTTCCTGCTGGCCGGCATCCTGTCGCAGGAGCTGCGCCAGAGCGGCCTCATTCAGGGCCTGACCTGGCTTGTGATGAAGCTCGGCCTGAGCGCGGGCTTCCTGCCGCTGGTGGCGTTTCTCGTCTGCCTGCTGATCTCGACGGCCTGCGGCACGTCCAACGGTGCCATCGTCGCCGTGCTGCCGGTGCTGCTGCCCGTCGCGGCGACCGTCGGTGCGAATCCCTCCGTCGTGGTCGGCGCCATCGTCAGCGGCGCGATCTTCGGCGATAACCTCGCCCCCATTTCCGACACGACCATCGCCTCCGCGCTCACGCAGGACGCGGAAGTGCGCGACGTCGTGCGCACCCGTCTGCCGTATTCGCTGATCGCCGGCGTCATTTCCGCCGTGCTGTTCATCATCGTCGGTATCAAGACGTCCACGTCCGTCACGCTGCCGGACGTCATCGACCCCGCCTATGCCAAGACGCTCGTCATGCTCGTCATCCCGGTCATCATGATCATCCTGATGCTCCGCGGCTGGAACCTCATCAGCACGCTCATCGTCTGCGATCTGGTCGGCTTTGTGCTGTGCCTGGTGTTCGGCTTCCTCGATGTGCCGACGCTGTTTTCGGCCACCGGCCCCATCGGCGCCGGCCTGACCGGCATGCTCAATGTCATCTGCTTCAGCTTCTTCATGTTCGCGCTGCTCGAGATGCTCAAGCGCAGCGGCGTGTTTGACATGCTGCTCGAAAAGCTCAACAACGCCAGCAAGACCCCGCGTCAGGCCGAGCTCGTCACCATCCTGCTGAGCGTCATCGGCAGCGTGGCCATCGGCGCTGCGTCCATCTCGATCCTGTTCGTCGGCCCGGTCGTGCGCAAGCTCCTGCAGACGCACAACATCGAGCGCACCCGCGGCTCGAACCTCATGGACGGCATTGCGACCGGCCTTGCCGGCATCGTGCCGTACAACCCCGTCGGCCTCAACGCCGTCAGCCTCGCGATCGCGAGCGGCGTCGTCTCGGAGTCGTTCTCGTTTTTGGATTACGTGCCGTATAACTTCCACAGCTGGCTGCTGATCCTGCTGTTCCTGCTCAGTGCGATCACCGGCATCGGCCGCCACTTTGAAAAGGGCACCGCAGCCGCGCCCGAGACCCCGGCTGCGGAAGAGAAATGACGATTTCGGGTGCGGCCGCCGCGCCGCACCCGCTCAGATTGTTACATTTGGAAGGAGAAAACCATGCAAAATCTCAACGAAGGTCTGCTGTTTGATCCTGCACTGTCGGCGGAGATCAAGGATCGCTTTTACTATGTGGATGCGGATCCGGAATTCGGCCAGCGCCTGTTCTTTGAAAATTCCGGCGGTTCGCTGCGCCTGAAGGCGTCCGTCGAGGCGCAGGCAAAGTACCAGGCGTTCCCGGACTGCCCGGAGCGGCTGCACGATCGTTCCCGCGCGCTCAAAAAAGTGCAGCTGCACGGCATCGACGACATTATGCACATCGTTTTCGGCGCATCGGGCGGCGCGCTCATCTCGGAGATGACTGCCTCGCAGGCGATGTTCCAGATCGTCGGCGCCATCCTGGAAAACTGCCCCGGCAAGAGCGCGGTCACGTCCGTGCTCGAGCACCCGTCGGCATATGACGCGGTGAAATACTACTGCGACAAGACCGGCAAGGAATTTCGCGTCGCGCAGGCGAACCCGAAGACCGGCGGCATCGACGTCGAGGAGATCCGCCGCGTCGTCTCGCCGGATACCTGCCTGCTGAGCATCATGTATGCCTCGAACATCACCGGCAGCATCATGGACATGGCCGGTATCGTCAAGGCTGCGCGCGAGATCAACCCCGATATCTACATCGTCACCGACGCCGTGCAGCACGCGCCGCACGCCGTGCTCGACGTGGACGCCCTCGGCGTCGACGGCGCGACGTTTGCACCCTATAAATTCTTCGGCACCCGCGGTATGGGCTACGGCTACGTGTCCGATCGCGTGGCCAAGCTGCCGCACCGCAAGGTCTTGCAGCGCCCGGCCGACGTCTGGGAGCTCGGCTCGCCCACGCCCGGCAACTTCGCGGCCATGAGCGCCGTGGTGGACTATGTCTGCTGGCTCGGCGGCCACTTCATCCAGTCGGACGACCGTCGCACGCTGTTCGTGACCGGCATGGAGCACATCCACCTGCAGGAGCGCGCGCTGCTGCACACCATGCTCGAGGGCACGCAGAACGTGCCCGGTCTGCGCCACATCCCCGGCGTGCACGTGTATGTTGACACCGAGGATCTCACGCACCGCGACCTGATCGTCGCCATGGGCATCGACGGTCTGGACATGACCCGCTGCGTCGAGGAGTACCAGAAGCGCGGCGTCACGACCTTTGAGCGCGTCAACACCAGCGTGTATTCCAAGCGCATCGTCGAGGCCGTCGGCCTCACGGGTGCGATCCGCGTCTCGCCGCTGCACTGCCACACCGTCGCGGACATCGAGACGTATCTGCGCGTCACTCAGGAGCTCGCGCAGGCATTTGCAAAGTGATCATTCTTTCCCCTCCCTTCTTTTTTCCTTATGCACAGACCCTGCCGCATCCGCGGCAGGGTCTGTTGCAGTTTCGCCGCGTGTGCGCTATACTGGCGGCAGCAACATCGGAAGGGGGCGGCCGCCATGCGCGAATCCGCAACGAAAAAAGTGCTCGCCGAGAGTCTCAAGGAGCTCATGCTCCGGCGCGACTTCGCGGACATCACCGTGACCGATCTGTGCGCGGCCGCGGAGATCAACCGCCGCACGTTCTACCGGCACTTTACGGACAAGTACCAGCTCGTGACGTGGATCTACGACAAGGGCTTTCAGAAGGCCATCGGCGACGATGAGCCGGGCCTGTTCGACCTTTTCGGGCGCGTGTGCACGTATCTGTACGCCGACCGCGCGTTTTACGCCCGCGCGCTCACGTTCACGGGGCAGAATTCGTTCCACGACTTTCTCTGCGCCCGGCTGCGGCCGTACCTGCAGGCGGACTTTTCCGACCTCTTTTCCGATCCGCAGAACGAGGCGTTCATGTCCGGGAAGATGTCGGATGTGGTCATGGATATTATTCAAAACTGGCTCAGCCGGCCGGATTGCCCGCCGCCGGAGGTGTTTGCGCCCTGGGCGCTGCACCTGTGGAAGGATATCATGGGCCGGTGGAAGGAGCTCGGCGATGCGTGGGAGCACACATTAGACCACAAAAACGCATAAGTGAGGCAAAAAGCCACGAAACTGCGGTTTCGTGGCTTTCCTTGTGGCGTAATTTGTTCTATGCTGAACATACCCCCTCATTTGGAAGCGTGCAGGCCCAGAGGTCTCTTTTCGATCTTTCACGGTACCTCTTCTCCCGTTGCGCGACGGTGTCCGCGCGCTTCCGATCTCGTTCTTTCGGCAGAGCATGCCTTCCTTTTATATGAACGCCCCGGACTGCATTTGCAGTCCGGGGCGTCTGCCGTTGGGGGCGTTCTGCGCGGGGCGCGACGATTTGGAAAGAGAAGCCCTGCACGATGATCGAATTTCAATCCGCGCACCCCGTGCGGGGTGCGACTTTCTTCGGCTTCAGGATATTGCCCGCGCCCTTATTTCAATCCACGCGCCCCGTGTGGGGCGCGACAGCCGCGTCCTGATTGTAGCAATCGCGGTTTCGATTTCAATCCACGCGCCCCGTGTGGGGCGCGACTATTAGCCTGCTGGTGACTGCCTTCATGTATCTCTGATTTCAATCCACGCGCCCCGTGTGGGGCGCGACTACGGTGAATAACTTCGCCAAGACAGAAGACCTATTTCAATCCACGCGCCCCGTGTGGGGCGCGACCAATTCACAGGAGGAATTCAACTATGAGACTTGATATTTCAATCCACGCGCCCCGTGTGGGGCGCGACCAGGAGAAATGACAAAGAAAGGACGATAAAAATGATTTCAATCCACGCGCCCCGTGTGGGGCGCGACCCTGACGGCACGGAGGTGGCCTACTGATGGCAAAATTTCAATCCACGCGCCCCGTGTGGGGCGCGACCAGGGACGGGCGACGATACGGCCTTTAATGTATTTCAATCCACGCGCCCCGTGTGGGGCGCGACTAAGGCATATGTTGCGGGAGAAAGCACCACGCAATTTCAATCCACGCGCCCCGTGTGGGGCGCGACCACCACGCGGGGCCACAAGTAGACGGCTGGCAGACATTTCAATCCACGCGCCCCGTGTGGGGCGCGACAATGGACGGTTGAATCCTTCCAAGGGTATGAAGCGATTTCAATCCACGCGCCCCGTGTGGGGCGCGACAAACTTGGAGTTCCAGTCACCAACAAACTCTCTATTTCAATCCACGCGCCCCGTGTGGGGCGCGACCTTGGCATCCTGAGCCTTATCCCCTGGCAGGACTTTATTTCAATCCACGCGCCCCGTGTGGGGCGCGACGATAACGCACGAACGTATACGCAGCGCCCGCGCCCAATTTCAATCCACGCGCCCCGTGTGGGGCGCGACGTGTTCAGGCAGATGACACGGAGTTTCTTGTCAGGATTTCAATCCACGCGCCCCGTGTGGGGCGCGACCATGTCTGCGATGTCATTGTCAGCGAGGGTGCGTCATTTCAATCCACGCGCCCCGTGTGGGGCGCGACCGCTGGGGAAAGTACAGTGCAGAACGGCGTGACGGTATTTCAATCCACGCGCCCCGTGTGGGGCGCGACTACATATCGTATCGGCGGCGATGGTATCAAATGATTTCAATCCACGCGCCCCGTGTGGGGCGCGACATGGAGATCCTTCGCAACCCAATCACAAGCGAGGCATTTCAATCCACGCGCCCCGTGTGGGGCGCGACTCTTCGACAAGACAATCGACACCGTGGACAACGCCATTTCAATCCACGCGCCCCGTGTGGGGCGCGACCGATCACGAACGTGGACGACCTTGTAACAGAGGCATTTCAATCCACGCGCCCCGTGTGGGGCGCGACTGCTGCTTTTCCGACAATCGTCTGTCCTCCGCCGAATTTCAATCCACGCGCCCCGTGTGGGGCGCGACACTCGCGCGCACGATTGGAGCACTGACCCCGGAATTTCAATCCACGCGCCCCGTGTGGGGCGCGACCATCGACAGTCTGTTCGAAAATATCAACGGAATGACATTTCAATCCACGCGCCCCGTGTGGGGCGCGACGCTCCTTTCTATGCTCTATACGCGAGAGATTAAACGATTTCAATCCACGCGCCCCGTGTGGGGCGCGACGAGCTGGCGCGCTCGACATCGCGGCACAGAATGCGCTATTTCAATCCACGCGCCCCGTGTGGGGCGCGACGTCTCTGACCGTCTGGGTGCGCTCGGCACACCAATTTCAATCCACGCGCCCCGTGTGGGGCGCGACGAAAGCCGAACCGCGCCCGCGATTTAAGACAGAGATTTCAATCCACGCGCCCCGTGTGGGGCGCGACCGCCGCACTCGATCACAACGGCGGAAAAGTAATATTATTTCAATCCACGCGCCCCGTGTGGGGCGCGACCCAAGCGTCCGGAAGCTCCGGAATGTTGCCGCGAAATTTCAATCCACGCGCCCCGTGTGGGGCGCGACCAATGTCAATTCCCGCATATCCGCAATAATCAAATTTCAATCCACGCGCCCCGTGTGGGGCGCGACTTTTGCCATTGTTCGCCGCCCCTTTCTTCAAAGCTATTTCAATCCACGCGCCCCGTGTGGGGCGCGACTAGCTCCAGCACGTCTAAAATATCGGATACGGGCATTTCAATCCACGCGCCCCGTGTGGGGCGCGACAGCAAATTTGACGATTTTACCCCGTCAAATTTGCACAAAAGGTACAAAAGAGTTCTTGCTCGGCCGAAAAACACACGGGAAAAAGGAAAAATAAAGCAAAAGCTTGCTTACATTCACGCATTTTCGGCCTTTTTGGGGTGCGAAGGTTCCGGAACTTTCTGCGCGCTTGTACTTCGCACCCAATACCGCTAGATTATCAGCGCGCCTTCGGCATCATAGCCCGCTTTGGCACCGAAATGCTCGATGCGGGTGTGATACTTATCCCCAAGGTAGTAAAAGCGCAGGCTGTCCACGGATTCATCCATGATCGAGCACAGCTTGTGCTGCAGCTGTTTACACTGCGCGGCATCCAGCAGGCACTCGAAAACGGAGTTTTGCACGCGCTGCCCATAGTTCACGCACTGCTTTGCGATCTGGCGCAGGCGGCGGCGCCCGGCTGCGTCCTCCGTGTTGACATCATAGGTAATGAGTACCATCATGGCTGGCACCTCACTTCCACAAAAATGGCGGGTAGGCGTCCAGATCGTCCCGCAGATACCGCGCGAGCAGCAGTGCCTGCACATACGGTACCAGACCCCAGGAGATCTTCTCTTTGAGATACGGATGCGTGATCGTGTCCCGCTTGCGCTCCTGCCAGGCGCGCAGGAACTTCTTTCGCCCTGCATCCGTGAGCAGTACGGCGCCGCTGTCTGTGCGCACAAAGTCGGTCGCAGCGATGACGCGGTTGTTGATCAGCGACAGCACGAACCGGTCGGCAAAGCACGGCCGCAGCTCCTCCACGAGATCCAGCGCCAGAGAGGTCCGCCCCGGGCGGTCCCGGTGCAGGAAGCCGACATAGGCATCAAGCCCGACGCTCTCGAGCGCGGCGGCACAGTCGCTGCCGAGCAGACTGTACGCAAACGACAGCAGCGCGTTGACGTTATCCAGCGGCGGCCGGCGGCTGCGTTCGTGAAAGAAGAAGTCGGCCTTGTTCTGCAGGATCATGTCGTCGAAAACATCAAAGTACACCTTGGCGCCGGCGCCTTCCTCGCCGCGCAGGGTGTCGAGCGACGTCTCCTCCGCGACGAGCGGATAGAGCCCCTTGATCTGGTCGATGGCGGTCTGGAGACGCTGCGTGTCCACGCGCAGGGCGTGGTCGCGCTTTGTGCGCTCGATGCTCCAGCGGGCGTTGTGCAGCTTGCCGAAGATCATATTGCGCGCGATGCGGCAGCTCTGCGCCGGGTCGTCAGCCACGCGGTACTGCATTCGGCGCAGGAGCACGTTCCCGTTTTCTTCGCCGACGGCCCGGGCGAGAAAGCGGCCGCCGGGCGTGCAGAACGTCAGCCCGACGCCGCGCTTTGCGCACCCGCCCATGAGCGCCGGGGAGGCTCCGGCATAGCTGAAGCTGACGATCCCGGCGAGCGTGTGCAGCGGGAAGCGGCCGATCTCGTGCCGGTCGCGGCTGACGACGATATTTTCCCCGTCGAGACTCAGGTAGGCGTCCTCCGAGGTGACAAACAGCGTGTTGAGCAGCTTTTTCATGGTGCATCCTCCATGTTGGCGCGCAGGTAAGCCTGCACCGAGCCGGTCCTTGACAGGCGCGGCAGACACAGCTCCCTGAGCGAGCAGGCGCTGCAGCTTTTCGTGGGCTTTACCTGTGGCGTGCGGCCGCGGCGGTAGAGATCGTGCATCTGCGCGGCGTCGGTGCGCACCTCTTCCCGAAGCTCCGGCGGGAAGGGCACGCGCACGCGCCGGCGCGTTTCCCCATAAAAGAGTGCGCCGTCCGGGATCTCGCAGCAGAGCATTTCCTCCAGACACATGGCCTGGGCGCATAGCTGCAGCTCGTCGCAGCCGTCCTGTTTGGCGCGGCCGCGCTTGTATTCGACCGGGAACGGCAGCCATGTGCCCTCATATCCGTGCAGCGGCACGCCGCGCTCGTCCCGGTGAAACTCCACGACGTCGCACTGGCCGGTGAGGCCGAGCGTCAGCGAGTAAACGCGCAGGCTGCGCGTGATGATCGTGTCGCCGCGGCGCTCGCGCAGCTGCTCATCGTGGGCGCGCTCGTGCAAAAGCGCGCCCTCCGTGGTGCGCAGATTCTCCGCCCACTGCTGCTCGATATGGACCAGCGCCCACTGCCGCCGGCAGAACCGGAAGTGCTGCAGGCCGGAGATCATCAGGCAGTCGTCGGGGTCATACATTACGATTTTCGCTCGCAGTGCACGCCCTCCGGCAGCGTATCGGCGACGGTGACGGTATAGTCCTGATAGCTGCGCGGCACGGCGATGCCATCCTTACGTGCGACGGTTACGGCATCGAACAGCTTATACGAAGGTGCGTTGCCCAGTTCGGAGTCGTGCTTGAAGATGATGAGTTCGCGCACGGCCATCTTGCCGCGGGCGGCGGAGTGGTCATTTTCAAACATATTCAGGATCGCCTGCCACAGCAGCTGCAGGTCCTCGTCCGAGAAGCCGGTCGTTTTCCGCGCCAAATTTGCCGAGACAAAACCCTCGGCGCGGTAGAGCCCGTAAGGCACGATGTGCTTGCGTCCCATCTCTGTCCCCTTCTTTTCGGCGTCGGCCTCGGTCGTGATGGCGACGCGCGTGATCGTGACCTCCTGCGGGACGATCGGATCCACGGAGCGGGCAAAGCCCAGCTGCACCGGCCCGCGCACCTGCCCGCAGTTGAGCGCGCCCTTAACAAACGTGGTCATGACCGCGCCGAACGTGCGGATGTCGAAGAAGTTTTGGCACATCCAGTCACGAAGCTTGCGGTCGATGTCGGGCGTGCTTTTTTTGGCGGCCTTCAGATCGCCGTCGATCCCGAGTGCAGCAATGGCTTCGTTGTCGCTGCGGTTGAGCGGCACGCCGTCTTTAATGTAAATGCGGTAGCCGGGGGCATCCTCCTTGAGCGTTTCGACATAATTGCGGATCTTCCGCTTGAGGCAGACGTCTGTCACGAGGCCGTAGCCGGTCTCGGGGTCGACGCGGGGCATATTGCCGGCGTCGGGGTCGCCATTGGGGTTGCCGTTTTCGACGTCGAACAGGATGACAAAATCATAGCGGTTTCTGATGGGTTCGGACATATGCATTTCCTCCTTACTGTTTCTTCTCGTAACGTTTCTGCGTCTGATGATAGTAGCCGATCTCGAATGCGCCCTGCTCCGGCAGCGTCATGCGTGCGGGAAACGGCGCGTTCATCCGGCTCATGAGATTGGTGATCTGCTGATTAAAATAGATGCTGCTGCCGGTGCTGAGCTTTTGCAGGTGCTTTTGCGCCAGTTTCAGCAGCGTGGGGAATACGACCGCCGGTGTTGCGCAGGCGGAATTGAAGTACCGGTCTTTGATGGTTGCATTCAGGCCGGGACTTGCCATGCTCTGCACGTCCTCCAGGACGGCGAACAGGCGGCCGAGCACGTAGGGTGTATAGTTGCTTTGTTCATTCAGTTCCACGGTCAGTACCTCCTCCGGGCAAAGAGCGGATTTGTTTCGGGTATAGTATGCTTTCAAAATTGCGGCGCGGCCGCGGGTGATGTCCTGCTCCGCGCGGATGCGCAGCGTGACGCCATTGAGCAGCGTTGCGGGGTAGCGGCCGCCGGTCAAAACGGCGCGCAGCAGATCGCCGGTCAGCTGCGGCGCAGGTGCGGGACTGCGCTCTTTCAGGTTAACGGTCTCCCGTGCCAGCATCCAGACGGAAAGCCGTGTGCGCTCGTCATAGTTTGGGCGTACGATCTCCAGTGCCTGCTCGTGTGCGCGGATGTGCCGGGCAAATGCCTGCACACTGTCGCGCAGGAAAAAGCGCACGGACAGCCGCGCGGCGTTCGGCGCCAGGCCGAGGAAATAGACGTGCTGCTCCGGCTGAAGCTGCTCGTCCAGCCAGGTGCAGTCCTGCCCGGCGGCGAGCTGCGCGAGCGCGCGGCTGATATCCTCTTCCTGAATACCGGAATCCTTCGGCGCGCCGAACAGGGCGGCCATGCCGAGATCGGCGCAGGCGGAGCTGGCGTTTTCAGCCCAGCAGACGACGGTGGTGTCGCCAAGCATTTGCCGATGATTCGGGTCGGCGAGCAGGGTGTTGAGCGCGGTCGTATAAGCGAAGGCGGCGTAGGTGCCAACGGGGGCGTTTGCATTCTGCTCATGACCGTAGGAGCAAAAGGCCGGCGCATTGAAAGATACAAGAGCGGCTCCGGAGCTCTGCGCCCCGCGCACGCCCTTGATCGCCGGGTGCGTGCGCGCGACTGGGGCATCCAGACCGGTGACAAGACATTGCGCGTGTGCGGCATCCGGGTCGCCCTGCTGATAGTGCTGCTGCCATGCGTTCTGGAATGCCGGGCGTTCGGTCACAGGGCGGCGGCTGCCGCCGTCGTCATAGGTGAAGACCAGGTTCGCACTGCCGGCAATGTCCTTCCACCGCTGCGCCAGCAAGGGGTGCGTGGCCGCCTGCTCCGGCTGCCAGGTGTCGAAGAAGGCCAGCACGGCGCGTGCTGCGGGGTCATCTACCGCATCCAGCAGCGCATGATGCAGCGCGGCGCACGCGGCAAAGCACTGCCGGGCACGCTCCGGCTTGCCCTTTTCATCGGCGCCGAGCAGATAAGTGGCGTTGTCGCAGAGAAAGTTTGCCGCAACGCCGGAAGCACGTTTTACATGCGCCGGCACGCGCATCTGCCGTGGAGCAAGCACAGTTTTCTTGCCGCGCAGCATGTTTTCCCGGCAGTCGATCACGTCGATCAACGCGCCGCGGTCGTCCACCTCCAGCTCGTAACTTACGGGGAAAGCATCGGCCCAGCCGGGCGCGGAGAGCTTGCCTTGTGCAAGCAGTGCTTCATAATAAGCGGTCAATGCCTGCAGGATCATGTGACCACCTCCGCGTTGCGGCAGTCGAGCACGCCGTTTACGAGCCGTGCCCGGAAAAACTGCGGCTGAATGTTTTGCGGATCTTTGTAGTCCAGATCGTAGAGCATCCAGCCGAGATCCTGCGTGAGCGGCACGGTCGGGACTGTGCCGCCAGGCCATTCGCGGAAGCTGGCCGGAAACTCCCGGCAGCCGAAATACGGCGTGTGGTAGCACTGCCCCCTTGTCAACCGGCGGCGGAGAATGTCCTGAAACTTCCCGGCGTTGTCGCCGGGGGCGGCCCGCTCCGTCAGGTCAAAGTGACACTCGATCACATAGTGCACATCCTGCAATACCAGCGCCGCGCGCTGCTGAATGTCCTGCGAAGTGTACAGCGCCGGTGGCCTGCCGCCTTTTGCGGCCGAGAGCGCCGCGGAGGCAAGCAGCGTGGACTTGACCTCGTTTCTGCGGATGTTGGTAAAGCGGATCGGGGCGAGCAGATAGACCTTGTCAATGTGATAGCGCAGGCCCGGATGCCAGTAGATCGCTTCCACCAGCCCGCGCGCCGCCGACGGCGTCATGACATCATAGCTGACGCGCTCTGTCTTCATTTCCGGCCGGGAAAAGCAGGCATAGTTGCCCCAGACTTCGATCCGAATCGACATGGATGCCACCTCCTTTTTATTGCTGTTTTGTACGACACGGCAATCCCTCCTTTTTTATCAGACAAACAGGCCATATCCAGTCTCAACATTCAGGGCGAGACCGGTTTTGGCGTTATATTTGGACAGATCCGTCAAAATGGCTGAACCATCCGGAAGCAGCTCCAGCGCCCCGGCGGCGTCCAGCGCGTCAAACTGGGCTGTATAGCACGCGATGCTGTAAATGCCGAGCTTCCGCAGCAGCGCCCGGCTGCACTCGCCGCGCTGCAGGCGCGCGCACAGCGCTGCGCCGTCCCCGACCGGCAAATAGACCGTTCGCGTTGGTGTCTCGATCAGGTGAAACGCTTCTGCGACTTGCGCAAACGGCAGCATGCAGCCGGAAATGCCGGACTGCAGCGCCGGCAGGATGCCCTTTTTGTCCAGCGCGCGCTCCCCGCGGATTTGGTACAACTCGCTGAAATATGCCTCGATCGCCTGCGGTGATGCGAGATCTGGACTGTGGCGCGCGGCAAAGGTCAGCGCACTGATGTTTTTTTCCAGCATGACCGGGGCGGGCACATCCTCGAGGCGGAACCGATAGACGATGCTCTCCGCGGCGCTGCGCTTCCCCTCCCGGTTGCAGCGGCCGGCGGTTTGCAGCAGGGAGTCCAGCCCGCACTGTTCCCGATAGGCGGCGGGGAAATCCACGTCGACACCGGCCTCGATTAGAGATGTGGATACGACACGGCAGGGCAGCTTGTTGTGCAGCCGCGACCGGATCTCCTGGATCTGCTGCCTGCGGTCGGCCGCGCACAAAAGCGTTGTCAGGCAATAACTTCCCTCAGGCGGCAGGGCTGCAAACAGCTCCTGCGCCGTGCTGCGGCGGTTGACCACGCAGAGCACCTGCTCGTGTGCGCACAGGCGGCCGCACAGTGCCTCGCGCGAGATCGTGCCGAGGTCGGCAAGCATTGTGCGCCGAAGTGCTTCATACAAAGTGTCTGTGTGCGGGCAGATCTCTTGTATGGAAAGCCGCGGCGCGAGCCGGGAAAACAGCGGGCCGAGCGCCGGCTGTGTCGCCGTGCAGAGGATGGCGGTCGTGTGGTAATCCTGCACAAGCTGCGCGATGGCCGACAGGCACGGCAGCAGATAGTCCGGCGGGATCGTTTGCGCTTCGTCAAAGATGACAACGCTATTAGAAATGTTGTGCAGTTTGCGGCAGCGGCTGCTGCGATTGGCGTAAAGTGATTCGAAAAACTGCACCGCGGTCGTGACAACGACCGGCGCATCCCAGTTTTCACTGGCCAGCAGCTTGCGGTACTGTTCAGGTGTCATCTCGTCCGGTTCGACCGTCTGATAGTCAACACCGGCATAATGCGCCAGCACATTTTCTTCGCCCAGCAGGTCGGAAAACGTCTCAACGGTCTGGTCGATGATCGAGGTATAGGGAATAACGTAGATCACGCGATCCATGTGCCGCGCGACGGCGTGTTCGAGTGCAAAGGCCAGGGATGCAAATGTTTTGCCGCCGCCGGTGGGAATGGTCAGTGTATAGAGTCCCTGCTTCCACGCCTGCCCGCGCTCCATACAGGCGCGCAGAGCCGCATTGCGCTGTTGGGTAACGAGGGACGGCTGCTGCACGCAGAGAAAGCGCTGCGCCTGAGCTCGCACGCATTTGAGCAGATCCGCCGGCGATGCTCCACCGTCGCGCGGCGCCTTTGTCCCGTCCATAAAAGTTTGTGTGTCTTGAAAGTCCGCGTCCACCAGGCAGGAGTAGAGCATTCGCGTGTAAAATGCGTTTTGCAGCAGGTCATTCGCCGCCAGCCACGCGGGCGGCTCCGGGGGAGCCACAGAGATTTCCCGCATCCAGACAGGGTCCGGTGTGCATAGACGCTTTACACGCCCGAGCAGAGTTGGTTCATCGGGCGGGTCGTGCGGATTCCCGGCGTCCGGAATGCCGCCGTGGTGTCCGGCAATGGCCAGCGCGGCAGGCACGTTCCCGTACCGGGAAAAGGCTTCTCGCGCACCGGCAGTTGCATGATCCACCGGCGGACCATTGTGCAGGCGTCTTTGAAAGCCGACAGTGTACTTTCCAATGTCATGCAGCAGCCCGGCGAAGTAGCCATCCGCTTTCGCACCAAAGGCCGCGGCAAATCCGGCAGCCAGTTCCGCTGTTCCCCGTAAGTGTTCGGCGATCGTCTGCTCGCGACCGTCGTCCGCGATATGTGCAAGATATTTCATACATCCCCTCCTAATGACTTCAGAATAGCAAGCGGTGTGTCCGGTAAACAGGACAATTACGCGCAGCCGGTCGGGAACGGTCGAAAACCCTGGAAATTGCGCGCGGTTTTTCAAAAAGATCCCGCCGATTACATTACCTGGCGAAATGATAGCATAAAATTACCAGTCTGTCAACAAAAAATATTTCGTTGTAAGATGAAATGGACACTTTCCGCAAATCTTGATAGACAGGACGCGGTCGGTGTGGTATTGTATAGCCGTCGTTTTCGTTCGCACGAAGGAAAACGGGGATTGAAATGTTGTCAGCTGGAATGGAGCAGACAAACACCGCCCCGAGGGCTGCTGGCCCTCGGGGCGGTCGTTGTTTGAGATTTGAGCTGTGAAAATGCCCCCGGACGGGTTCCCGTCCGGGGGCATTTTGGCTGTTTGGGTTTGGCGGCCGCGCTTTGCAGGAGCGCGGCGCGACGTCCGACATGGAGGCGCTGCTTGAGACTGTGGAGCAGCTATTTCAATCCACGCGCCCGGTGGGGGCGCGACAGGATCTGCCGGCAGTACTTAAGCCTGTGGCCGCAATTTCAATCCACGCGCCGCATGGGCGCGGCGGGGTCAGCGCAGGGCGTCCGGCAGGACGGTGTTCTCACCGACCATGACCCAGTTGCGCTTGTCGCGCGCATTCTGATTGTCAACCCGGTACCATGTGCCGGGGAAGAACTGGTTGCCGTTGTTTTTGGAAGTGTCCCAATCGTAGGACATGAATGCATAAAACGGCCGGTCATATTTGGCGTTTGCATTGATGGCGTTGCCGGTGAAGGGGTTCGTCGGGTTGTCGATCAGCCCGCTTGTCGCCAGTGTCGGCACGTCGGCCGTGGTCATGAACGTGTCCGAGAACGAGAAGCCCTTGGCATTGAAGTCCTTGACCATCAGCAGGGGGAAGAAAAAGTCCGTATCGGGGCCGTTGTCGATAACGCGATCCCAATTGAGGTACAGGCCGCGTCCGTGATCTGCGACGAGGATGATGCGCGTGTTATCGTACACGCCGTTTTCGCGCATATAGTCAAACCATTTGCCGAGCTGCATCAGCGAGGCCACGTTGGGGTCATAGTGCGCAAACTGGACATCCTCCTCCATGGTGATCGACTTGCCGTCAACGGTGAAACGGTCCGCGTGCGTTTTGTCATACTCCGTGTTATCAATGGTGCCGGCAACGGAATAATCCGGCTCCTGCAGCAGCACGGGGGAGTGCGTGGTGTCGTTGGTCATGAACAGGAACGTGTTGTCCCCGCTCTTGGTGGTCTGCGTGATCGTCGGGAGATGGGTCAGTGCATGGTAGCCCTTGAGGAACGTGGCGTCCATGCCGGTGGCGGTGTGGGGGCTGGTGATCGTCTGCTCGACGAAATTTTCCTCCTCCTCCGTCTGCACGCTGCTGCGGTTATAGTTGCCGTTGTCATAGAGGATGGACTGCGCAGCGACGGGGCACACCTTCATGAGACTGTAACCGAAGAAATTGCGCATATTCGCGCTGACCCAGTTTTTCGGGCTCATGTCCGATTCAAAGGCGCCGAAGGTGATATAGCGGTGAATGTCCGGGTAATCGGAGAAGACGGACAGGTCGGGCACCCACTGGTAGTTGGCGTAGATGGGGTCGAAGACCGTGACGTCAAAGTCGTTCTGGTCAAACAGGACCGGCATCATCTTGAGCGCCTCGTTGTGCTTGTCGACCAGCTTTTCATCTTTGCGCAGGTTGATCTGGTCGACCGTGTATTCGTATCCACCCATGAGCGCGGGCGTGCCCATGTTCGTGAAAGCGCCGGTGGAGACGACGTTCGTATAAGCGGTGAAGCCGTCAAACTGCGCCTGGAGCTCCGGTTTTTCGTTGAAAATATACGGCAGGAATGCGCCCACGGCGCGGTCGAGCATGAGCACGATGACGTTTTTGCCGGTCTTGCTCATGGTGTATTCCGGCACACCGCCGCTCTCTTCCATCGTCTGGCGGATGCTCTTGATCTGCGAGTGGATGCTGCCGATATTGATCGGCAGCATGATGGCAATGGCCAGAACGAACGCGATCGCTGCCTTGAATACATGCTTGCTCCACCGCCGATAGACCAGATACATGACGCCGGCGGTGGCCGCGATTGCGAGCAGGTTGCCCCAGAGCTCGGCCGGCGCAAACTGCATGCCGCCCTCAAAGCTGAGCGTGGACGAGAGCACACCGAGGTACTTGCCGAAGAACATGAAGTCCACGATGGCGACGCCGACGAGCATCCACAAAACCTTCTCAAAGGCGACCTTGCCCTTCTGGCTGGCCAGCCAGTAGAAGATGCCGAACCAGATGACAAAGGTGCCGATGGCGAGGCACAGGCTGTTGATGACGAACCAGATCGGGCTGTAGTACATCTGCACGTTCACGAATTCCTGCGCGGACGACGAGATGACGGACGCCGGAATGTATCCGCCGATGAACAGCGCCAGGAACGCGGCGCAGCCAAAGAAGATCTTTGCGTTCGGCTTGGTGGCGGGCTTGCCGGCGGCGGGCTTCTTCGTGCGGATCAGCCCCACGATCAGGGGCAGCATCAGCGCCGCGCCCAGAAGCAGCAGCGCGGCCTTGACGACCGGCCGCTCGGAGAAGGAATAGCGCACGAGACCGAGCGCCAGCAGCGCCGCACCGGCGACGGCGGCCAGGATCTTGAGCACCCGCCCCGGATGCTTGAGCTTGTAGAAGATGGTCTTGATGAGGGAGAAGATGTTGTTGAGCGTCCAGTAAAACACCAGACCGGCGGGGGAGGTGTACAGGAAAAACAGGAAGAACACCGCCATCACGTACAGCTGGATCTTCGTCTTGGGCGTTGCGCCCTTCGTGAAGATGATGCACGAGACGAGGTTGACCGCCGTCATGATGATGGGCAGGAGGTTGATGTGCACGCCGGCGATGGCGATCAGCCCGTCGGCGGCGCCGAGGTCGGCGATCGGCCCGAAGGACACGCCCTTGATGAGCTCCAGCCCGGACAGGAAGCGGTAGGCGGCGATGAAAAACGGGATCTCCAGAAACAGCGACACCGCACTGCGCAGAACATACGTGGGCTTATAGTGGTTCTGGCGGTAGTAGGTCTGCAGGATCATCATCTTCTCGTCGCCGCGGAACGTCTTTTTGATGTGCGTCACGCCGCGGTGCAGGCGGGCCTCCATGTCGCGCTCCTCTTCCTGCAGCGCGTCGGCCCGCATGTACAGCGGCAGCACCAGAAAGTTCATGACCAGGCTCAGCACGATGATGGACAGGCCGGGGTTGCCGATCACACGGTTGGCGTTGACATAGACGACCTCAAACAAAAGCTGCAGCGGCTGCAGCAGCAGGGAATCCAGTATCTGAAAAAATGTCACGGTTCTTTCTCCTCATGCGTTGCGGTAAGTTCCTTCATCTTCTGCTCGAGATAGTCCGCGGCGCGCACGGCGCCCTCGCCCGGATAGACCCAGGTCTGCGCTCTTGCCGTGTCGCGGCCCTGGGCGTATTTCGGGTCGGTCAGGCACTGCTGCACCATGTCGCCGAGCGTGTCGAAGTTGTCCTCGGTGAGCTGCTGGCCGATCTGCGGCAGGATCTCGAACGTCCAGTACGGCGTGTCGAGCCACCAGCAGTCGTAGGGGCTCTTGTCAAACTTCGTGTCCGCGTAGATGACGGGCTTGTCAAAGACCAGCGTGAAATCGAAGATGATGCCGGAGAAATCGGAGACGAGCAGGTCGGCGCGCCGGAGCACGTCGAAGTTATCGTTGTCGCGGTTCCACTCCAGATCCTCCGAGTCCGGGTAGGCGGCCATGAGCTTGTCGATCATGTCCTTTTCCGACTTGTACGACTGGGGGTGCGGGCGGATGATGACATGGTAGCCGCCGGCGAGCAGCTTGTCGATGATCTTGCCGCCGTATTTGCTGAAGATCGCGCTCGGCCCCCAGGACGGCGCGATGAGCACCGTCGTCCTGTGCGGCGCGATGGGGCCGGCGGCGTCCAGCCGCCGCTTCATCTCGTCCATGTAGGGGATGCCGATCTTCACGACCTCCTTGGCGGGCAGGCCGCGCAGCGCCTCGAGCGCGCGCAGGTCGCGGATCTGATAGTCGCCGGAGACGAAGACCGTGTCGTAATAGTCGATGCCGAACATCCGGTAGCCGGCGACCTCGTTGGCCGCGTGCAGGATGTGCACATAGCAGTCCACGCCCGGCGAGCGCTTCCACTGGTAGACATCCAGCCCCGGCGTGGTGGACAGCAGCACGTTCGCGCGCAGGAAGTTGAGCTTGGCAAAGGCCTTGTTGCCCTCGCCGAGAAACTCCGCGTGCACGTGCGCGTAGGGGTTTTGCAGCGCCGGATCGTCGGGCGACGCCGTCAGATACGCGACGTCCAGCCCGCGCCGGTCCAGCTCGCGGCACACGGGCTCCATCACGTTCCAGTAGCGCTTGTCGTCCACGAAGACGGCCAGCGGGTGCTTTTCCTGGTCGACGGCGGTCTTTTCCCCGCCGCTCAGGAGAAAGCGCAGCTTGATGATCCAGCCCCGCAGCGCAAAGTTCAGTGCGCCGATGATGCCGATCAGAATGGCAAAGAGCATGCTGCCCGTGCCGGGATCAATGTACAGTTTCATGTTTTCCGTTCTCCTCTGCCCGTAGCATCCACAGCCCGGCGAGCACGCTGCAGGCGGCACAGAACCCGGACACGAGCAGCCCGGCGCCGCGAAGGTCATCGGCGGGGAAAAGTCCGCCGAAGAGATTGATGAGCGCATGGATGCCCAGCGCCGGCACGATGGAGCGGTAATAGGCGACCGTCCCGCACAGGGCGAAGCCCGTGCAGGCGGCGCACACCGCCTGTATGCCGACGGCGCCCGGTGCGCCTCCGATGAGATTGATGGCGTGGAACACGCCGAACACGGCCGCGTTGAGCACGGCCGCCGTCAGCGGCCGCAGCCGCTGCGTATGTTCCCACAGATACCCGCGGAAAGCCAGCTCCTCCGCCATGCCGCACACGACGTACATCCCGCAGGCGAAAAACCCGTCCGCGGCGGCACTGCGGCCGCAGGCGGCCAGCACCAGATCGCCGGCCGGCCAAAGCAGCAGCAACAGCAGCCCCGGCCACCGCTTCCGCCCCCGGCGGCAGGCGCCGAGACCGTATCTGCGCCGGTAAAGGATCAGCGCCGCCGCGAGAAAGACCGCCAGCCCCGCGAAGGTGACGCTGTGCGGCAGGCCGATCCTGCGGGAAACGAACTCGCCCAGTGTGTAGATCAGGGCATATATCAGCACCAGGTAGACCATAGAAAGCAAACGCATCCTTTACAACATTTTTTCATTATATAATGTCGAAATTCGAAACACAAGGGAATCTGCACATATTTCCGACATGGTTTTTAAATGCGCTTGACAAATCCGGGAAACAAGTTCATAATGCGCATTGCATATCAAGAAAATGAACGCAAGGGAGTCTGACGATCTTGTTGACAAAAAATCAGTTTGCGCTGCTCAGCTACATTGCCGCCCGTCCCGCGGGCGAGCCGGCGCTTTCGCAGCGCGCCATCGCGCAGGGCACCGGCAAAGCGCTCGGCACCGTGAACGGGATGGTCAAGGAGCTGAGCGCCATGGGCTGTCTCGACGGGGCAAACCGCATCACGGATGCGGGGCTTGCGGCGCTCGCGCCGTACCGGGTGGACAACGCCGTCATTATGGCGGCGGGCATGAGCTCGCGCTTTGCCCCCCTGTCGTATGAAAAGCCGAAGGCCCTGCTGAAGGTGAAGGGCGAGGTGCTCATCGAGCGCGAGATCCGCCAGCTGCAGGCGGCGGGCATCGACGACATCACGGTCGTGGTCGGCTATATGAAGGAAAAGCTGTTTTACCTCGAGGACCGCTTCCATGTGAAGATCGTCATCAACGAGGATTACCACCGCTACAACAACCCCTCCACGCTCATGCTCGTCCGCGACCGGCTGAAAAACACCTTCATCTGCTCCTCGGACAACTACTTTGAGCAAAACCCGTTTGAGCCCTATGTGTATCAGGCGTATTACGCGTCGCTCTACAGCGCAGGCAAAACGGACGAGTACTGCATGGTCACGAACCGCAAGGGCCGCATCACGGGCGTGCAGGTCGGCGGGAGCGACGCGTGGTACATGATCGGACACGCCTATTTCGACCGCAGCTTCAGCGAGAAATTTACGCAGATCCTCGAGCGGGAATATGACAGCCCGGTCACCCGGGCGGGGCTCTGGGAGGATCTGTACGCCCGGCACATCCGCGAGCTGGAGATGTACATCCGCAAATATCCCGGCGGCATTCATGAGTTTGACTCGCTCGACGAGTTGCGGGTGTTTGACAGCGCCTATGTCACCAATGCCGACTCGTACATTTTCGATAACATCTGCGCCGTGCTCCACTGCACACCGGACAGCATCCACGGCATCATCCCGATCAAGACGGGGCTGACGAACCTGTCGTTCAAGTTCACGTGCAACGGCCGGGACTACGTGTACCGCCACCCCGGTGCGGGCACGGAGGCTTACATCGACCGCCCGGCCGAGGCGCAGGCGCTGGAGGCGGCCAAGGCGCTGGGGCTCGACGACACGTTTCTCTACATCGACGCGGCCAAGGGCTGGAAGATCTCGCACTATATCGAGGACGCGGCCATTCTGGACTATCACAACACCGAGCAGGTCGACACGGCGCTGCGTATGCTGCGCCGCCTGCACACGAGCGGCATACAGCTCGACGGCCGGTTTGACATCTGGGAGAAGATCAACGGCTTTCTCGACCGGCTGCAGGGGACGGACGTCTCCGACTTTACCGGCATGCAGGAACTGCACGAGACGATGTGCGCGCTGCACGAGCGCCTGAAGGGCGACGCGGTCCCCCTGTGCGCCTGCCACTGCGACAGCTATAACCCAAACTTCCTGATCGACAAGCAGGGGAAGATGTACCTGATCGACTGGGAATATGCCGGCATGGCCGACCCTGGCTGCGACATCGGCACATTTATCGCCTGCTCGGACTACACGCCCGAGGAGGCGGAGCAGGTGATCGCACGCTATCTCGGCCACGCGCCCACGGGGGCGGAGCTGCGCCACTACATCGGCTATGTGGCCATGGCGTCCTACTTCTGGTTTTTGTGGGGGCTGTATCAGGAGGCGTGCGCCAAGCACGTCGGCGAGTATCTCTACATCTGGTATAAATACACAAAGCAATACGCCCGGCTGACGCTGGAGCGATATGACCATGAGGAGGAGTTTGCTTGAAACAGAAGACAGAGGCCCAGCAGGGCTCGATTGAACAGCTCATCTACGAGGAGACCGAGCGGCGGCTGGAGATCATGCAGTCCGACACCTACGAGTTCCCCAAGAAAATGACCCGGGTCGATTATGGCATCATCATCGCCAGCGTGGCGGCCAGTCTGGTGCTGATCGTGACCTGCATGCTGGGAGGCTGAACCATGACAGACAGAGAAAGCTATATCCGGCAGGAGACCGTTACGGGCGTTGTGCCCATGCTCAAGGGCGACCGGCAGTATTCCTTCCTGGATCTGTTTTTGTCCACGAGCGGCTTTGCCATCGCCACGTGGTGCTATACGCAGGGCGCCTATGTCGCGCAGTACCTCTCCTTCAGCAGAATGCTCATCAACATTTTCTGCTTCAACATCGTCTGGGTGTTCATCGAGTGCCTGCCCGTCATCTTTGCCACGCGCTACGGCATTGATCTGTGGATCTGGCTGCGCTCGGTGCTGGGGCGGCGCGGCGTGGCTGTGCTGTCCACGATCATCAGCGTGGCAAACTTCGGCTGGTACGCGGTCGCGGCGAGCCTGTTTTCCTCGTCGATGATCAACCTTGCGGCGAAGTTCGGCCTCGTGCTCAACGCGGCCGTCTGGAGTCCGGTACTGGGCTGCCTGTGCGTCGTGCTCGGCACGCTCATCGCGCTCGGCGGGCCGAATGTCATCAAGTGGACCAACCGCTTTCTGGTCACGGCGCTGCTGGCGGTCGGCGTGGTCGTCGTCGTGCTGTGCTTCACGGCCGTGCCGCTGCGTGAGATCGTGGCGGTCAAGCCGGTGCTGGACGCGGACATGACGCCGCTGCAGGCGTTCATGATCTCGGCCGAGGGCAACGTGGCGTTCGCGTTCTCGTGGTCAACGCAGGCACTGGTCCTGCCGCGCCTGGCCAAGACCGAGCGCGGCGGCTACTGGGGCACAACGCTGGCCTACGGCGTGGTCGCGCCGTTTTTCGTCGCCGCCGGCGGCGTGATGGCGCTGGCGATGTTCGTGCGCACCGGCGTGTACGAGAGCGATCCTACCAATATGCTCTCCTACCTCTGCGGCTCCGGCTTCGCGCTGCTGAGCCTGCTGCTGGTCGCGTTTGCGAATGTCGGCACGCAGGGTACCGGCTCCTATGTCAACTGCATGATCGTCAAGAGCGGCATGCCCAAGGTCAGCTATAAGGTGCTGGTGCTCATCGCCATGGTGTATGTCAGCGCGCTGACCGTCTGGGGCGGCGTGGAAGAGCACTTCGGCGCGTTCATCTCCATTGCCGCGTTCATTCAGGCGCCGATCATCGGCATGATCGTCGTGGACTATCTCGTCGTGAAAAAGCGGAAGCTGTCGCTCAAGGCGGCCTACTTCATCGAGGGGCACGATGCGTACCGGTTCACCGGCGGGTTCAACCTGGTCGGCATCGGCTGCGTCATCCTCTCGTGCCTGATCACGATCCTGTTCGTGTACAATCCGCTGACCGGCAGCATCCAGAGTCCGCTGTTTCTCATCTTCACGGGCAGCGGCTTCGATGCCATCTGCGGCGGCCTGCTCTACTGGCTCGCCAGCCTGACCCCGCTGAAAAAGTACATGCTCCGCGACCGCGACGATCTCGAGATCGTCTGAGGCGGCCCGAGCGATCCGAAAACGTCCCCGGTGCAGATGCGCTCTGCTCCGGGGACGTTTTGCGCCGCGGCAGACATTTTTTGAAGAAAAAACTGGAACGCCCGTGAGCGGCACGGACTGCATAGACTACCGGATTTTGCAGAAAATAGGGTTGCCGAAACGCAAAACAGAGCAAAGGAGTTTTCCGAATATGAAGGCAACCGGAATCGTGCGCCGGATCGACGACCTCGGCCGCGTGGTCATCCCCAAGGAGATCCGCCGCACCATGCGTATCCGCGAGGGCGACCCGTTGGAGATCTACACCGACACCGACGGGCAGGTCATTTTCAAAAAGTATTCCCCCATGGGCGAGCTGTCCGAGTTCGCCGCGCAGATCTGCGACGCGCTGCACAAGACCACCGGCGGCATCGCCGCCGTGTGCGACCGCGACGCGGTCATCGCCGTGGCCGGCGGCGGCAAGCGCGAGCTGCTCGACCGGCGCATCAGCCGCGAGCTTGAAGAGCTCATGAGCACGCGCGGGCAGTATGCGGCCGACAGCTGCACGCTGCCGGTCGTCGACACCGACGAGCGCTACGCCGTCGCCGTCGCCGCGCCCATCCTCTCCGAGGGCGACGTGCTCGGCTGCGTGCTGTTCGTGGCCGCGCACGGCGACGGCCCCGCCGGCGAGACGGAGCGCAAGCTCGCGCAGGCTGTGTCGGGCTTCCTCGGCAAGCAGATGGAGAGCTGAGCGCGCGGAGCAGAAAAAAGCGTCAGAGCGTATGCGCGCCCTGACGCTTTTTTGATTTTGATATGGAATGAAAAAGGCCCCCGGGCGCCCCCGGAGGCCTTTCGCTGCACGCGCAGCCGATATGGACACGTGCCCCGTACGCTGCAGGCCCGCGTCGCGATCACTGTGACGGGATGAGATATGCCATGCGGCGGAGAACAAAAAGGGTAGATAATCCGTAAAGAGAGATCAGATAAAAAGAGAAAAGAATGGATAAAAGAGATGGGGTGGGGTGCGAAATGGATGAAAAACCGTGCGTACGCAGACATCCCGACATCACCAATGATACAAACAGTTTAGCCCAGCAGTACCCGAAAGTCAAGCAAAATCACCGAATTTTTGAAAATTCAGGGATTGTCAGGAAATTCACGCGCCCGGTAAATTTCTGGCAAGGGGAAAAACCGTTGAATCCTGCCGGAATGTGATGTACAATAAAAGAAAACATAGCAAACACAAGGAGGTACGGTGCATGACCGTATTGGTGACCGGCGGCATGGGCTATATCGGCAGCCACACGTGCGTGGAGCTGCTTGAGCAGGGCATGGATGTCGTCGTGGTGGACAATCTCGTCAACAGCAGCGCAGAGGCGGGAAGACGGGTCGAACAGATCACGGGCCGGCCGCTGAAATTCTATCAGATGGACGTGCGCGACCGCGCCGGACTCGACCGCATTTTTACCGAGCAGAAGATCGACTGCGTCATTCATTTCGCGGGCCTCAAGGCCGTGGGCGAGTCGGTGCAGATGCCGCTGGAATATTACGACAACAACCTCGGCTCGACGATCACGCTCTGCGAGGCGATGCGTGACCACGGCGTCCGGCAGATCATTTTCTCCTCGTCGGCGACGGTGTACTCCGGCGACAACGAGATGCCGCTCTACGAGACGTCCCGTACCGGCAACTGCACGAATCCCTATGGCTGGACAAAGTACGTCTGCGAGCAGATCCTGCGCGACTATGTCGTGGCCGACCCGAGCTGGTCGGTTGTGCTGCTGCGCTACTTCAACCCCATCGGCGCGCACCCGAGCGGCCTCATCGGCGAGGATCCGCGCGGCGTGCCGAACAACCTCATGCCCTATATCTCGCAGACGGCCATCGGCCGCCGCGAGTGCCTGAACGTCTTTGGCGACGACTACGACACGCCGGACGGCACGGGCGTGCGCGATTATATCCACGTCATGGACCTCGCGCGCGGCCACGTCGCGGCGATCGCCTACATGGCGGAGCACACGGGCGAGAGCATCTTCAACCTCGGCACCGGCAAGGGCTACAGCGTGCTCGAGATGGTGCACGCCTTCGAGACGGCCAACCATGTGCATGTGCCGTACCGGATCGCGCCGCGCCGTGCGGGCGACCTGCCGACCGTGTACGCCTGCCCGGACAAGAGTGCGCGCATCCTCGGCTGGCACGCCGAGTATTCGCTCGAGGATATGTGCCGCGACAGCTGGCGCTGGCAGACGCACAATCCCAACGGCTACGAAACTGCCTGACGGACCACCGTTCCCGGGCCGGAGCTTCCGGCCCGGGCAGCGCCGCGCCGCCTGCGGGCGGTGCTTTTTTGCGGCCTGAAGAGGCCGCACTGTTCACATAATGTGCAACAAAAATCAAATTGGTTATTGACAGCCTGTACTAGATATTGTACGATATACCCGCTCTCAATACAAAATAAAGCGGTTTTCCGCACAAGATATTGTGTTTTCGATTACGAGGGGGAGGAACAGAAAGATGAAGATCATCAAGCGAAACGGCGCAGAGGAGAACTTTGACATCTCCAAGATCATCATGGCCGTCACGAAGGCCAACGCCGCCGTCGAAGAGTGCGACCGCATGACGCCGCGGCAGATCCAGCGCATCGCCGAGAGCGTGGAGCTCGCCTGCCAGGAGCTGGGCCGCAGCGCCGCCGTGGAGGAAATTCAGGACATGGTCGAAAAGCAGATCATGGCCCACGGTGCGTTCGAGGTCGCCAAGGCCTACATTACTTACCGCTACACCCGCAGCCTGGTGCGCCGCGCCAACACGACCGACGACCGCATCCTGAGCCTCATCGAGTGCAACAACGAGGAGGCCAAGCAGGAAAACTCCAACAAGAATCCGATCGTCAACAGCACGCAGCGCGACTACATGGCCGGCGAGGTCAGCCGCGACATCACGAGCCGCCTCCTGCTGCCGAAGGACATCGTCGAGGCGCACGAGGAGGGCATCATCCACTTCCACGACGCGGACTATTACGCGCAGCACATGCACAACTGCGACCTCGTGAACCTGGAAGATATGCTCGAAAACGGCACGGTCATCACCGGCACGCTCATCGAGCGGCCGCACAGCTTCTCGACCGCGTGCAACATTGCGACCCAGATCATCGCGCAGGTCGCCTCCAACCAGTACGGCGGGCAGTCGATCTCGCTGACGCATCTGGCCCCGTTCGTGCAGGTCAGCCGCGAGCGCATCCGCCGCGAGGTCGAGGCCGAAATGCAGGCCATCGACGCGCATCCGGGTGAGGAAAAGCTGGCCGAGCTCGTCGAAAACCGCGTGCGCGAGGAGATCCGCCGCGGCGTGCAGACGATCCAGTATCAGGTCGTCACGCTGCTGACCACGAACGGCCAGGCCCCGTTCGTGACGGTGTTCATGTATCTCGGAGAGGCGAAAAACGAGCAGGAGCGCCATGACCTCGCCATGATCATCGAGGAGACGCTGCGCCAGCGCTATCAGGGCGTGAAAAACGAGAAGGGCGTGTGGGTCACGCCGGCGTTCCCGAAGCTCATTTACGTGCTCGAGGAGGACAACATCCATGAGGATTCCCCCTACTGGTATCTCACGGAGCTGGCCGCCCGCTGCACCGCCAAGCGCATGGTGCCGGACTACATCTCCGAGAAGAAGATGCTCGAGCTCAAGGTCGACAAAAACGGCGATGGCCACTGCTACACCTGCATGGGCTGCCGCAGCTTCCTGACGCCGTATGTCGACGAAAACGGAAAGCCGAAGTACTACGGCCGCTTCAATCAGGGCGTCGTGACCATCAACCTGCCGGATGTGGCGCTGTCCTCCGGCGGCAACATGGAGAAGTTCTGGAAGATCTTTGACGAGCGGCTCGAGCTCTGCCACCGCGCGCTCATGTGCCGCCACGAGCGGCTCAAGGGCACGCTCTCGGACGCCGCGCCCATCCTGTGGCAGTACGGCGCGCTGGCCCGCCTGAAGAAGGGCGAGCCGATCGACAAGCTCCTCTACGGCGGCTACTCGACCATCTCCCTCGGCTACGCGGGACTGTATGAGTGCGTCAAGTACATGACCGGCAAGTCTCACACCGACCCCTCGGCCACGCCGTTCGCGCTCGAGATCATGCAGCACATGAACGATGCCTGCGCCAAGTGGAAGCAGATGCACAACATCGACTTCAGCCTCTACGGCACGCCGCTGGAGTCCACGACGTACAAGTTCGCCAAGTGCCTGCAAAAGCGCTTCGGCATCATCCCCGGCGTCACGGACAAGGGCTACATCACCAACAGCTACCACATCCATGTGACCGAGCATATCGACGCGTTCAGCAAGCTGGCCTTCGAGTCGAAGTTTCAGGCGCTCTCGCCCGGCGGCGCGATCAGCTACGTCGAGGTGCCGAATATGCAAAACAACATCCCGGCTGTGCTCGAGGTCATGAAGTTCATCTATGACAACATCATGTACGCCGAGCTCAACACCAAGAGCGACTACTGCCAGGTCTGCGGCTACGACGGCGAGATCGAGATCGTCGAGCACGACGGCAAGCTCATCTGGCGCTGCCCGAACTGCGGCAACACGGATCAGGACAAGATGAACGTGGCCCGCCGCACCTGCGGCTACATCGGCACCCAGTTCTGGAATCAGGGCCGCACGCAGGAGATCAAGGAGCGCGTGCTGCATCTGTAACGTGCAAAAATGAAAACCGGCGGGCGTGTCCATGCGATACGTCCGCCGTTTGTGAGGAAACTGCTATGTATTATGGAGAGATCAAGACCTGCGACATTGCCAACGGCGTCGGCGTGCGCGTGACGCTGTTCGTTTCCGGCTGCACGAACCACTGCTACAACTGCTTTCAGCCGCAGACGTGGGATTTTCACTACGGCAAGCCGTTTGACGCGGCGGCCGAGCAGGTGATTTTTGCCGAGCTGGAAAAGCCCTTTATCCGCGGCCTGACGCTGCTCGGCGGCGACCCGTTCGAGCCGGAAAACCAGCGCGCGCTCGTGCCGTTTCTGCGCCGGGTGCGCGCGCAGTATCCGGACAAGGACATCTGGGCGTATTCGGGCTTCACGCTCGACAAGGAGCTCACGGTTGACGGCACGCACCCGCGCTGTGAGGTCACGGACGAGATGCTCTCGCTCATCGACATCCTCGTCGACGGGCGCTACGTGGACGCGCAGCGCAACATCAGCCTGCGTTTCCGCGGCTCGGAAAACCAGCGCATCATCGACATGGATCGGACCCGCGCGGCGGGCCGCATCGTACTCTGGGAGGGCATGAACGGATGGAAGTGAAGATCCAAAAACTCCGGCCCGGCGCCGTGACGCCGCGCCGCGGCAGCGCGGACGCGGCGGGCTATGATCTCTACGCCTGCCCGGCGGACGGGCAGTGCGTCACGATCGCGCCGCACACGACGGCCATGATCGGCACGGGGCTCGCCCTTGCTATCCCGGCGGGGTATTTCGGCGGCGTGTTCGCGCGCAGCGGGCTGGCCTCTAAGCAGGGGCTGCGCCCGGCCAACTGCGTCGGCGTGATCGACGCCGATTACCGCGGCGAGTGCACCGTCGCGCTGCACAACGACACGGACGAAGTGCGCACCGTCGCGCCCGGCGACCGCATCGCCCAACTCGTGATCCTGCCGTTTCTGGCGGCGGAGTTTGCAGAGGCGGATGCGCTCGACGAGACCGACCGCGGCGCGGGCGGCTTCGGCAGCACCGGCCGGTAAAGCAACAAAAAACGCAGCCCCCTTCGAGCGTCTCGAAGGGGGCTGCGTTTTGCTTTATTCAGCGGCAAACTTGCTTTATTCAGCGGCAGTCTGCGAATACGGGCGAGAATTCGTCGAGCTTCTCGCACGTGTAGCGCCGGGTGTTGTCCTCGCACACGGGCAGCATTTGCTGCGTGAATGCGGCGCAGCGCGTCCATTCGTCGGTGACGGCCTGACTGTGCGCGGTGTTCAGGTCATAGTGCTGCGCGAGATAGTCGGCGAGGTAGGGCGTGAATTTCTCCGCGCCGAAAATGTTCAGATGTTCGGCGTTGGCGAAATCATTGAGCGGGTCGAGGCCGATGGCGTCCATCTGCGTGTCGAAGTTCGCAAAATCATACCCGTACTCGTGCACGACCGCCTCCAGCTCGGCAAACACGGCGTCATAGTTTTCAATGACGGTGCGGTGCGGGAAGCGGGCAAAGAGCACGTTTTTGATTCCCCGTGCCTTGGCTGTCTCGCAGAAGGTGCGCAGGCTCTGCTCGTTGAAATCGTCGAGCGATTGCTGGCGCACGGGGATCTCATCCGTCTCCGTGAGGAACATGGAGATGGACAGAAACGGCTTGGTGTACGAATAGCCCGCGTCGCGCGCCTGCTGCTGCAGGGACAGCGAATTGCGGATGAGGTCCGGCTTTCTCCAGTTGTCGTGGTACTTGAGCAGCGGCACATAGTATGACAGCCGGTCGCCCTGCACGCACTCGTCAATGGCCTGCACCTTGTTGCGTGAGAGCGGCAGCGTGTCGAGCCATTCGCGCGTTGCGGCCGTGCCGAGCTCATCCCGCTCTGCCTCCGTGTAGAGAAAGCCGTTGACCTCGACCACGTAGACAGACGGATTTTGCCGCTTGGAGCTCTCGCGCAGCATGGACGCATAGAGCGTGCCCTGCGCGGCCGATACGGCCAGCGGGTAACTTGTAAACCCGGCGTGCTGCCATGCCAAAGGTGCGCAATAGTCGGTAAACGTCTCACTCGCGCCGAGGATCATGACGTCGAGCGAGTTTTTCGGCTCCAGATAGAAGCTGCGGATGTACTGCTGCTCGGTGGCGTTGTTGATGGTCAGCAGCCGCGTGAGCGCGCCGTAGACCAGCGCGACAATGAGCAGAAATGCGATCACGCGCACGACGGTTTTTGTTTTGGAATGGTTAGATTTCATAGGCGCCTTTCTGACTTAAAACTGCATGTACACAAATTCGGCCGCCTGCACGCCGGGGCCGTAAACGCCCATGAGTACGACGGCGAAGATGCCGGCAAGCAACACGGCCCAGCGCAGGGCGAGACACTTCTCGTCGAGGATCTCGCGGATGGTGCGCTGCGAGCGCTCCTGAATGACGGAGACGGTGAAAATCACGACCGTGCCAAACAGCAGCACGCACCAATCATACCGCGTCAGAGGCAGCGCCTCGAGCACGGCGCCCGGCCGCAGCTGCGACAGGTGCAGGTCGGTCACGGATTTGACCATCATGCCCATCGCGGCGCGAAAACCGTCGGCGATGTCAAAGTAATAGCCGATGAGCACGACCACGAACGTGCGCAGCATGGAAAACACCTGATACCACGCGCTCTTGCGCTCGATGTGCAGTCCGGCGACGACCTTGTCCGACACCGGCTGCAGCAGCGTGGACACGAGGATGACCATGCCGTTCCAGAAGCCGAAGGCGACGTACTTCCAGCTTGCGCCGTGCCAGATGCCGATGACGAGGAACGTGATGAGCGAGGCCACGGCCGTCGGCAGGACCTTGCCGATATGATTGCCGAGGTGCTGCTTGGCGTGGCGTCCCCAGTTGAGAAACGCCTTCGAGATCGACAGCGGGTAGAACAGGTAGTTGCGCAGCCAGTCGCCGAGCGAGATGTGCCAGCGGTGCCAGTACTCAGTGAGCGTGCGCGAGAAGTACGGCCGGCGGAAGTTTTCGCCCATGGTGATGCCGAACATCTGCGCCACGCCGCGCGAGATGTCGATGCCGCCGGAGAAGTCGGCATAGAGCTGCAGCGCGTACACGAGTGCGGCCAGCAGCACATACGTGCCGGCGTAGTCGGTGTACGCCCCGGCGACGGTGTGGATCATGCCCACGGCGCGGTCGGCGATGACGAGCTTCTTGAAAAAGCCCCACAGGATCAGCTCCGCGCCGTAGCGGATGTTGTCAAAGCTGTATCTGTGCTCGGCATAGAGCTGGTGCGCCAGCTGGTCGTACACGCCGATCGGGCCCTGAATGATCTGCGGGAAGAAGGACACGAACAGCGCGAGCTTACCGACGTTGCGCTCGGCGGGCACTTTTTCGCGGTAGACGTCGAGCACGTAGCCCATGGACTGGAACGTGTAAAACGAGATGCCCAGCGGCAGCAGCAGCCCGATGTGGCCGAGCGAGACCGTCAGCCCCACGGACGCAAAGAGCGTCTCCATGGACTCGGCAAAGAAGTTATAGTATTTGAGCACGGCGAGGATGCCGAAGTTCAGCAGCAGGATGGCGATCATGAGCGCCTTGCGGCGGGACTTGCAGCGCTTTTTGTACGCCTTACGCTCCTCGCGCTCCCAGTCCTGCTTGTGCGCGGCGACGGTCTGCTCCATGCGCGCGGTCATGGCGTCCATGCCGCGTGCGCCGAAGTAGGTCGTGAGCGTTGTGATGACGATAAAGCCCATGTAGCGCAGGCACACGAACGCGTAAAACGCGTAGCTGCCGATCAGCAGCACCACCCACTGGAACCGCTTCGGCACGAGGTAGTACAGCACCAGCAGCGCGAGTACCAGCAGGTAAAACGACAGCGATGTCAGCGTCATGCTTCGTCCTCCGGCGTCCGGCAGGTGTTGAGCGCGTCGGTCGCAAACCGGTCACGCACGAGCGTGAAGTTCCCGCCGCGGTACAGCGCGACGCGTGGCATGTCGCGCGACAGAAACACGGCCACGCCCTCCGTCACGGAGTACGCGCCGCAGCGGCCGAGGGCGATCACGTCGCCCACGCGCAGCGGCGGCAGCTGCGCCTCGCGCACGAGCACGTCCGCCGTCGTGCACAGGCTGCCGCAGAGCATCCACGGCTCGGGCGCGTCCGCGCTCTCGCGCAGGAGCGTCAGCGGCGGGGCCTGCATGCCCATGAGCTGGCCGTCATACTTCACCTGGTGCATGCCGCCGTCGCATATGGCATAGTTCACGCCGAGGTTGCACTTGGCGTCGGCCACGCCGGTGAGAAACGTGCCGCAGGGCGCGGCGAAAAAGCGGCCCATCTCGATCGTCAGCGGATACTTCTCGCCGAAGGCGCGGATGTGCTCCGCCGCCGCGTCGAGCAGCGCGCAGTCGCGCGCCTCGGCGTCGTCGCGGAAGCACTCGGCATTCAGCCCCGGGCCGTATTCCACGTGCTGCGCCGTGAAGCCGTAGCGTTCGTGCAGCATCGTGAGGTATTCGTCCAGATGCGCAAGCTCCTTGGCGATCACGGCGTCCTTGCGCTTTTGCGTGCCGGAAAAGTAGTGGATGCCGACGATCGTCACGTTCGGAAATTCCGCGCGCCGGGCGACGAGATCGGCCAGCGCGTCGGGATCCATGCCGAACTGGCTGCCGGCGGTCAGGCGCGGCAGCACGCGCACGTGCTTTCCCTGCGCGGCCGCGGCCGCGCAGATAAGGTCAAAGTGCAGCGTGCTCTCGGCCGTGAGCAGGTCTGCGCCCAGCGCGACGGCGCGCGCAACATCGTCCGCGCCCTTGTTCACGCCGGAGTACAGGATGCGCTCCGGCGGGATGCCGAGCCTTTCGCAGATCGTCAGCTCGCCGGGGGAGCACACCTCCACCCAGCGGAACACGTCCGGCAGGCCGCGCAGCACGAAGGGGTTGGCCTTCATGGAGTAGCACAGATTTACGTCCGAGCCAAACGCGGCGCGCACTCTTTGAGCGCGCGCCGTGAAGGCCTCCAGATCAAACAGATACAGTGGCGTGCCGTATTTCGCGGCTGCCGTCCGGAGTGCAGTCTTGTCCATCAGTCCTCGTCCTGCAGGCGCTGCACCATGGCCAGCAGACGCTTGGCGGAGTTGAAGTTCTCCGGCACAAGATCCTTGGCGCCGATCTCGATGTCGAATGCGTCGTTGAGCGCCGCGACGAGCGACACGATGTCGAACGACTCGAGAATGTGGTCGTCGATGAGGGCGGTCTCGGTCTCAAAATCCACGTCGGGGCGCAGATCGGTCAGAATGTCCATCAGTTCCTGTTCCATGATAAATATACCTCCTGAAGTGAGTAAAGTAAGCAAAATCAGTGCTTGGCCGCAGCGGTGATGCGCTCGGCCAGCGCGCGCATGTTCGTCTTGCCATTGTCGAGCCGGGGCATGGCCGCGAGCTGCTCGATCTTGCGCGGCACCATAAAGCCCGGCAGGTCGGCGCGCAGGGCGACGGCGATGTCGCGCTTGGTCACGCCCTCGCCGGTGTAAAACAGCCAGATCTGCTCGTGCGTCTGGTCGTAGAGCGCGCAGGCGTCCTCCACGCCGGCCACCTTCGCCGCGGCGAGGTCGATCTCCCCGAGCTCCACGCGGTGGCCGAGGTGCTTGACCTGCCGGTCCTTGCGGCCGTGGAACATGAGGTTGCCGTCGGGCGCGAAGTGCCCGAGGTCGCCGGTCTTATAGATGCGCTCATCGTATGCGTGATTGAGCGGGTTTTGCAGGAAGCTCTCGGCCGTTTTCTCGCGGCTGTTGTAGTAGCCCAGTGCGAGGATGGGGCCCTTGACGCAGATCTCGCCGATCTCGCCGTCGGGCACGGCCTCGTTGCGCTCCGAGAGCAGAAACACCTCATAGTGCGGGTACGGCCTGCCGATCGGCAGCACGTCGGTGTCCTCGACCAGGCCGGGCACGACGTAATACGTGCACGAGGCGGTCGCCTCCGTCGGGCCGTACTGGTTGACGAACCGGGCCTCTGGCAGCGCGAGCTGCCACTGGCGCAGGCAGCTGCACGGCATCACCGAGCCGGAGAAGCACACCTTGCGCAGGTGTTGCGGCGCGCTGCACTCGAACGCGCCGAGCGCGGCCGGCACGGTCAGCGCCGAGACGCTCCAGCCCACGGCCGTGACGCCCTTGTCGTTCATGTATTCGAACAGACGCTCCGGCGACATGAAAAGTTCCTTCGGGATGATGGCCGTCGTCGCGCCGAAGCGCAGCGGCAGATAAATGTCGCGCACGGCGGCGATGTAGTCCAGCGGCGACTGGTTGCCCAGCACGTCGGCACGCGCGATGCCCATCACGCCGGCGTAGTCCTCGATGTAGCACATGAGCGAGTGCTGCGCCGTGATGACGCCCTTGGGCGTGCCGGTCGAGCCGGAGGTGAAGATGATGTACAGCGGGTCGAGCTCTCGGGCACGCGCGCGGCAGCCCGCGAGCAGCGCCGCGTCCTCGCTGCCCGCGAGCAGCTCCTCCGCGATCAGGATCGTGCCGGAAAAGTCCAGCGTCTTCGCCTTGTCGTAAAACGCGCGCTGCACGATCATCAGATCGGTGTCCAGCGTTTTTAAAATAGAGTTGAGCCGGTGCACGGGCATCGTCCCGTCCATCGGGGCGTAGCAGCACCCGGCATACACCGCGCCGAGAAACACGGCCGGCGTGTGCGCGTTGCGCCCGCTCATGACGGCGATGGGCCGCTTTTGCCCGGTGCGGAACTTCGCCGCCGCCGTGCCGATGATGCGCGCCTCGCGCCGCACGTCGGCAAAGGTCACCGCGCTGTCCTCATCGAGAAAAGCGGGTTTGTCCGGACAGGCTGCGGCGGTGACTTCCAGCCAGTCGAGCACGTTGGTTTCCATGCTTGCCAGCTCCTTTCCGATAAATGTCCATAATCGCCTTATCCTATCATGTTTTTCGCGCAAAAACAAGACGGAACGTGTCATATTTAAGAAAAAGGTAAGAATGTGGCGCGCCGTTTTTCCGTGCGCTGACACCCGGCTCTGCCCGGGCGGTTTGCCCTTGACGCATCCGTGCCGGAAAAGTACAATGGAAACCATCATCAATCGGCGCTTCGCAGCACGACGCAATGGGCGCGCCCGCGGCATATTCGCAGCCGGATTTATCTGCTATTGCCAAAAACGTGCCTGGAAAATTGTGAACATTTTTCCTTTCGCATTTATGGTGCGCATGGTATACTTTAGGAAACCGCGCAAAAAATTCCGTATGTGGTTCCGACGTATTTTGCATCTGTCGTGTGCTATGATCGTTCCTGTTTCCGGTTTCCGGACACGGGCCGGTGTCTCCGCGGAAAGGAGGGGGAGTGCAGCGGGGCGGAAAGGAAGGTCACAGATGTCAAAGAGAGTTCAAAAGGTGTGGAACGCTGTCACCACCGTGCTGGTGATCCTGGTTGTCATTCTGGCGCTGCTCCTGGTGGGCGTGCGGCTGGTCGGTCTGCGGCCGATGTGCGTCCTGTCCGGCAGCATGGAGCCGACGTATCACACCGGATCGCTGATCTATGTCAAGCCCTGTGCGCCCGAGGACGTGCAGGTCGGTGACGCGATCACCTTTGTGCTCAATGAGGACTTGGATGTCGTCACACACCGCGTGATCTCCATCGATGCGGAAAACGAGCATTTCTACACGCAGGGAGACGCGAACGACGCGCCCGACGGCGCACCTGTCTATTTCAAGAACCTCATCGGCCGCCCGGTGTTCACCATCCCGTATCTGGGCTATGTTTCGCACTGGGTGTCGAACCCACCCGGCATGTATCTGGCCATCGCGCTCGCGCTCGTGCTCATCATCCTGACGTTCCTGCCGGACATGCTCCGCAAAGCGTCGGAGGCGGACGCGCGCGACGCTGCCCGCCGTGCACAGGCGGACAAACCCGGCGATGCCTCGGATGCCAAAAATCCCGGCGAAAATATGGGAAAATAATGGTTTTGTGAAATATTTTCGCCCGTTCGTGCATTAACTTAGTGATTGCTGGCAGCACCCGGCACGGTGCTGTTGGACATAGGAAGCTTTGAACAAAATTTAGGGGAGGAAAACGTTACATGAAGAAGAAAACTCTGACCGTCGCCATCGCGCTCGTGCTCGTCGTGGCGCTGGCGGTTGGCGCGACGTATGCGTATCTGACGGCGAAGACCGAGGCGGTTACCAATACCTTTACGGTTGGCAAGACAATTGATGATCCGGAAACCAACTTCATCCTGAAGGAACACAAAGTTGCCTATGATGCCAATACGGCTACTTATAAGTATGTCGACGCCGAAGGCAATGTCACTACTGACAGTTCCAAGTATGTTGAAGTCGCTGGCAATGAGTACAATGAAGTCACACCGGGCATGACCGTTGCGAAAGATCCGTTCGTTCAGATTAAGAAGGCTGTTGAGACTCCGTCTTATCTGTTCGTGGAAGTCTACGGCAATGCTGCTGGCCTGAATTACAAGCTGAACGGCGACTGGGAGGAAGTTACTGGCCTTCAGAAGCAGCTTCCGAATGGCGGTACGCTTTATGTTTATAAGACTCCGATGACTTCTGGCAATTCCATTGGTACCTATCCGATTCTGAATGGAAACCAGCTTACCGTTGATTTGACCACTCCGCTTGCTCAGAATTCTAGCCTGCAATTCAATGCTTATCTGTGCCAGACTACCGGCTTCAGCAGCGCAGCTGCTGCGTTTGATGCCTGCTTTGGCAAGTGATCACCCCTTGCTTTTCCCATGTAATATACGCACAGAAGGCTGTGCGGGAAAATAGAAAAGGAGAAGACTACATATGAAGAAGAAAACCATTCTTGTGGCTGCCATCGCAGTCATGCTCGTCGCGGCGCTTGTCGTCGGCGGCACCCTCGCGTACTTCACCGATACGAAGTCCGCGGACAACACCTTCACCGTCGGCAATGTGAAGATCGACCTGCTTGAGTCCAGCCTGCACCGCGAGAATGCCGGTTACGTCGGCACTCCGGGTGAGGAGCTCAATCCCCAAAATGCTGAGCTGTGGTCCGAAGTTCTTAAGCAGGGGTCCAACAACACCAGCCCGTATAAAGCCGGCGATACGTTCTACACCGATGACCAGATCGAAGCTAACGCTGCCACGTATACGTGTGACGGTGTCGAGCTTGCTCCGGGACAGTCTTACCACAAGATGCCCTATGTCAAGAACACTGGTGCCAACGATGCTTATATCCGCATCCGCGTGATGTTCCCCGCAGAGCTGGATACGGCTGTTCTTAACAGCAGTATGTATACGACAAGTGCAATTAGCCGTGGCGAGTTCACGATGGTGAAAACAGAAAACGTTGAGAAAGACGGAAAGCTGTACAATGTTTATACCTTCACTCGCACTGAGGCTCTGAAGCCCAACGAAATGACCTATTGGAACGTTTGGGGCACTGTTCATATGGATTCCGATGTTACCAATGAAGAGATTGCGAACTTGCTTCCGAACGGCGCGTTCAACGTCCTCGTTGAGGCTGACGCCATTCAGGCGGACGGCTTTGCGAATGCAACCGCTGCCTTCGCTGCATTTGACAAGTAATTCCTCAACATTTTGACCCCAAAGGGGCGGCGAAATCGCCGCCCCCATTGGGGACTCTGGCTCGGCTTCAATCCGGGCGCGGGCGGCGGCGCTGCCGCCGTCCGCGCGCAGATTGAAATGATGATCCCACAAAAATTTCCTGCGTGCGCCCTCGGGCGCAGAGAGAGTGAGAACTCGGTACTCAGAAACATCCTATCAGGGAGAAAGGTGGTTTGTGCATGAAGAAGAAATGGACCATCGCAACGGTGCTCCTCTTGGCGGTGGCGCTGCTGGCGGTCGGTACGTGGGCGTACTTTTCGGCCGTCGGCCGGGCGGATAACGTCATCACGATGGGCTCCGTCAAGCTTGCACTGCACGACGAGGACGGCGCTGGCCAACCGTTTACGACGGTGAGCGCCATGCCCGGCAGCGCCGTGAACAAAGTGGTGTATGTGGAGAACGTCGGCTCCGGCGCTTTCTACACCCGCGTGAAGATCACGCCCGAGATGGTCGGCGCCGATGGCGAGATCATCCCGCTCGATGCGAGCGAGCGGCTGCTCACGCTGGATCTGAACGACACGGACTGGATCGCCGGCGAGGGCGGATACTATTACTATCGTGGTTCGGTCGACTCGAAGACCGCCACGTCGAAGCTCTTCAACCACGTCACGTTCAGTAAGGACATGGGCAACGAATATCAGAATGCCACGGTGCACATCTACGTCACGGCCGAGGCCGTGCAGACGGCGAACCTCGAAAAGTACGCTGCCAATGATGTCAGAGATGTGTGGAAGCACGTCGGTACGGTCGAAGCGAGCACCTCGAGCACGCAGATCGACCCGATCCCGACGCCCTGAGAAAGGAGGACGACTATATGAAAAAACGTATTCTCTCGCTCGTCCTCTGCGCAGTCATGCTCCTGAGCATGTGCCTGTTCATGGGCGCGGGCGTGACGCAGGATGCGGCAGAAGCCGCGGGCGAAGTGCCGCAGACGGCGGTGTTCACGGAGGCGGGGCCGTTCCGGCCGGCCGTTTCCGTGCGGCCGCAGCCGCTGCGCGCCGCAGCCGACCGCGCGGCCGGCGGCGACGGTCTGGAGCTGAGCAAGGAAGTTACGGCAAACGGCAGCGGCTATACCGTGCATCTCGAAGCGTACACGACCGGCACGGTCACAACGACGACCTCGATCGCACCGTGTGACATCGTGCTCGTGCTCGACCAGTCCGGCTCGATGGCGTATAATTTTGACGGGAATGAGACCAGCACGGATTCGGCCCGCCGCCAGTATGCCATGAAGCAGGCCGTGAACACGTTCATTGAAGCGGTGGCGGATAAGTATAACGCGGAAAAGTCCGATCACCGGATCGCGGTCGTGACTTTCGGCACGAACGCTTCCACGCTGATGGACTGGACGCTCGTGACCCCGGCCGAAACGGACACGGCGGAAAGCCCGTCCGGCGAGACCGCGCTCAAGGCCAAGATCAACGGCCTCCCGTCGGAGCCGGAGGGCGCGACGAATGTCGCCGACGGCATGCGGAGTGCGCAGGCGCTCATGCAGGGCGACAGCGGCTACACCGGTACCAACACGAAACGCCAGAAGGTCGTGATCCTGTTCACGGACGGTGTGCCGACGAAGCAGAGCGATTTTGACACGACGGTCGCCAACGGCGCCATCCAGTCGGCCAAGGCGCTCAAGGACGCCGGCGCGACGGTCTATTCCGTCGGCATTTTCAACGGCGCGAATCCGGAGCAGCTCTACGGCGACAGCGGCTTCAAGTACAACAGCAACGGCCAGGTCGGAAGCTACTGGGCCAGCTTTAGCTGGTGGGGGATCGGAGACGTCAAGAACTATGACATCCCGGCCGGAAACCGCTTTTTGAACTACATCTCTGGCAACTTCCCGGATGCGACGGAGATCGGCATCCAGCGGTACGATTCCAGCTTCATCGGCATCGGCAATTATGGCTGGCAGATCACCAGAAATTTTGCCCGCGAGCAGTCCAACTACTACCTGACGGCGAACGATTCCGCCTCGCTGAGCAAGATCTTTACCACGATCAGCGAGAACATCGGCAGCGCCAATATTGACCTTGGCAGCGAGACGGTCATCAAAGACATCGTGACGCCGTACTTTACGGTGCCGCAAAATGCCGGCGCTATTCGTCTCTCCACTGCAGCCTATAACGGCAGCGCATTTGGGGCTCCGGTCGCAGCCGATCCTTCGGTGACGGCAGCGATCGATCCGGCAACGCGGGCGGTCAATGTGACCGGCTTCGATTTCAACCAGAACTATGTCTCCACAAACGCTAAGGCGGATGGCACGTTCGGAAAGAAACTGATCATCGAGTTTGACGTTTCCGTGCGCGACGGCTTCCTCGGCGGCAATCAGGTGCCAACGAATGATGGGCAGTCCGGTATCTATGCGAAGGGAACCATGATCAAGGCGTTCGATGTGCCGACGCAGGACGTGGAAGTAAAAAGCATCACGCCGACGGCGGATGACAAGGCGATCTACCTTGGCGATTCTGCCAATTTGCAGGAGCTTGTGCACCAGAATGCCACATTTGACGGCACAAATAACGCTTTTGTGGATGTGACCTATACGGTCAAGGATGAGAACGGAACGGTTGTCGGCACGTACACAGTTCCCGCCGGAAGCAGCAGCGGAACATGGGTGTGGAGCGATCCGGCAAGCAACGGCACCGTCGCTCCGGAGCAGACCACGACCTACAAGGTGACGTGCACGGTTTCGCCTACGCAAACGGGAACGTATGAGAGCGTTTCTAAAGATACTACGTTCACCATCACGGTCAACACCTGCAGCCTGACGATCACCAAGACCGTTACGGGCGGCGGCGACCCGAACCAGACCTTCGTGTTCAACGTCATGAAGGGCAACGATCTCGTGACCACCGTGGTGCTCAAGGCCGGCGCGAGCACGACCATCACCGGTCTGGCTGTCGGCGACTACACCGTGGTCGAGGACACCGCTTGGTCGTGGAGCTACACGGCTGACAATGTAAGTACGGCCGTCACGCTCAGCAGCACAAACCCCAACGACGAGGCCAAGATCACCAACACCGCCAAAGAAAGCCACTGGCTGACGAGCATTGTCGACGTGATCAACAAGTGGACGGCCAAGGATAATATCGATAATACCGGACATGTTCCGGGCTCGGGCACGAACTGAATAGGAGGGATGACATATGAAACGTATCTTTAACGGTTCAGGCGGGAGAAAAGCCGCGCTCATCCTCTCCCTGTGCCTGATCTTCGCGCTGGCCGTCGGCACGACGCTTGCCCTGCTCAAGGCGAACACCGCTCCGGTGACGAACACATTTAAGGCTGCCACATCCGAAATTAAGATCGAAGAGAAGACAGACGGCGGCATCAAGTCGGAGATTTACGTCAAGAACGAAGGAACCGCCACGTCCTACGTCCGCGTCAAGCTGGTGTGCAACTGGGTAGACAAAGACGGAAACGTCTCTGCGACTCCGGTACCGGCACCGACGATCACAAATAGTGATTGGTTCGAGAAAGACGGCATTTACTACTACACGAAGCCGGTCGCACCAACTGGCCAGACTTCCAACCTGCTTGATGGCAACCCCATCAAGCAGCCGGAAGGTGCACCCGATGGCTATCACCTCGAGGTGACGGTGCTGGCCGAGAGCATTCAGGCCGCGCCGAGCACCGCTGTGGAAGGCGCATGGGCGGTCACGGTCGTAAACGGCGCGTTGACCTCGGCAATCCCGACGGCATAAGGAGGGCAACGGTATGAAACACAAAAAACTTACCATGATCGTCGCCCTCGTGCTGGTGGTCGCGCTGGCCGCCGGACTGGGCATCTGGGCGACGGGCGAGACGAACGTTCCCACCGTCACGTACTATGACGGCTCGGACGGCAACGGCGCGCGCTTCACCTTCACCCACACCGGCGACGGTTCGGACACGAACCTGTTCCCGAACTTCTCCAACTGCATGCCCGGCGACAGCCTCACGCAGACCATCCGCGTGCAGGCTGACGGCCAAAACGGTGTGCAGGGCGCAAAGATCTATCTGCGCGCCGAGATCGACGGCGACGCCTCCGCCAAGGAAGGCTCCGCCATCTCGTACAACGATGTGCTCGATCACATCGGCATGACCGTGTCGAAAGACGGCGTCGTGATCGCGTCCAACAAGACCGCGAAGCTCTTCAGCCAGCTCGATGCGGCCGATGGCCTCAAGAGCAACGTCTTCATTGCCGAGGTCGGCCCGAAGACCGATCCGGTCGATCTGGACGTGACCATTGATGTTGACCCTGCGATGGGCAATGCGTTCCAGGAAGCGGCTGCGCACATCACGTTCGTGTTCTCCGTCGAGGACAACGAGCTGCCGCCCCCGCCGCTGGAGCTCGACAAGCACGATGCGTATATCTGCGGTTATCCGGACGGCACGGTGAAGCCGGAGCGCCAGATCACACGCGCGGAGGTCGCAACGATCTTCTACCGTCTGCTTCAGGACGAGGCCCGCGAAAATGTGTGGTCTCGCACGAACAGCTACTCCGATGTGGCAAGCGGTGTCTGGTATAACAGCGCGGTCTCGACGCTGACCAACGCCGGTATTCTCACCGGCTATGAGGACGGCACGTTCCGCCCGGACGCGCCGATCACGCGCGCGGAGTTTGCGACGATCGCGGCGCGATTCTACCACGCACCGGAAGTTACCGGTGATGCATTCTCGGATATCTCCGGCAGCTGGGCGCGCGAGTATATCAACCGCGCGGCGGCGCGTGGCTTGATCGATGGCTATGAGGACGGCACATTCCGCCCGAACCAGAACATCAAGCGCGACGAGGCCATGAAGATCATCAACAAGGTTCTCTTCCGTACACCGGATAAGGAGCATTTCCTGCCCGATATGATCAAATGGCCGGACAACAGCGACACCGACGCCTGGTATTACACGGATGTGCAGGAAGCGACCAACAACCACGATTACGAGCGCGTGGACAAAACCTCGCCCGAGACGTGGACGAAGATCACGCAGGCCAGAGATTGGAAGGCGCTCGAGGCCGAGCTGGCGCAGAAATATCCCAACCGGTAAGCGCGCGGCGCTGACGGTAAACGAAACAACCATAGCGAACACCCCCTGTGCCACGGCACAGGGGGTGTTTTTGCGTATGGGGAAAAAACGTGCGCCCCGGCGGCTGCCGGGGCGCTGACGTAGGGATACATGCAATGCGTGGATGCGTTATCAGCCCAGATACTGCTTGTCGTAGTTGTTCTGGATGCAGGAGATGACCTTCGTGATGACGGTGTTGAACGGGGTGGGCACGCCCAGCCGCTCGCCGTAGCGCGCGATGGCGCCGTTGAGCACGGAGATCTCCGTCTGGCGCTGGTGCAGCACGGCGTCCTGCGCCATGGACGGATAGTAGTTGCCGAGGTTGGCGACGATGTTCGGCTCTTCCTTTTCCATGAGCGGCCAGAGATCGCCGATGCCGAGCGCCTGCGCGACGGCGCAGCCCTCTTTCCACACATGCATGACGATGTCGTGGCCGTAGGGGTCGGCGAAGGTCTCCTTCACCTTCAGGCGCATGACGGCGCTCACGCCGTTATAGCCGCTGTTGGCGATGACTTTCTTCCAGATGTACGGGCGCACATCCTCGTCAAAGCTCGCGTTGCAGCCGCCCGCCTGGAAGCACGCCTCGAGCGCCTTGCCGGCGGCGTCGGCCTTCGGGTTGTTGTGCACGGCGCCGAAGTGCATCTGGATGCCCTTTTCCGGCTTGCTCACGCACACGCCGGGGCCGGCCAGCTCCGTGCCGATCAGGCCGCTGCCGTAGAGGATGCGGTCGGTCTCCACGAACTGGGCGAGCACCTCGTCGTTGCCGAGGCCGTTTTGCAGCGAGACGACGACCGTCTCCGGCCCGATGCAGGGCATGGTGTCGGCCATGACGTCCGCGGTCTGCGTGGCCTTGACCATGAGGATGACCATATCCATGGTGCCGATGTCGTGCGCGGTGGCGCTCGTGTGGAAGCCGGTGAGCACTTCCTCGCCCTCCGGCGTGCGGAAGACCAGACCGTCGGCCGCGATCTTGTCCATGTGCGCCTTGTACTTATCGACGAGCCAGAGCTCGGCGCCGCCCTTGCGCAGGTAGGCGGCGAACACGCTGCCGGCAGCGCCGGAGCCGATCATTGCGATTTTCATGCGTTTGCCTCCTTAGCAAACTGCCGGCCGGTTGTTGGCCGGCCGGCAGAGAAAACTTGGGGTTTGAAATTACTTCAGGTACTGCTTGTCGTAGTTGCCCTGGATGCAGCGCACGACCTGGGACAGGACCTTGCACACCGGGGTGTCGATGCCCAGCTGCTCGCCGTACTCCGCGATCTTGCCGTTGAGCACGTCGATCTCGGTCTGGCGGTGGTTGAAGAGCATATCCTGGCACATGGACGGATAGTAGTCCGCGATGTTGGTGACGATGTCCTTGTGATCGTGGGCGATGAACTCATCGGCGTCCATCGGCACGCCCTTGGCGGTCGCGACCGCGCAGGTCTCACGGATGACGCTGTGGAACAGCCACTGGCCGAACGGATCCGCTTCGACCTCGCCGATCTTCAGACGCAGGACGGCGCACACGGTGTTGACGGTGGCGTTCACGCAGACCTTTTTCCAGATGAACTTGTAGATGTTGTTGTCGGTGCCCGGCTCGCCGTCGCGCCAGTAAGCGTCGCAGCCGCCGGCACGGTAGCACTTGAGCATCTCGGCGCAGGCCGCGTCGGTGAGCTCCGAGCGGACCGCACCGCCGAAGTTCATCTGCACGCCGCCGGCCGGGGTGGACACGCAGTGTGCGGGTTCGGGCAGAGCTGTGCCCAGCACGCCGGAGCCGATGATGCAGCGCTCTTTCGGGAAGGCCTTGAAGAGGTTGTCATCGTTGCCGAGGCCGTTGATGAGGGAGACGGCGACGGTCGTGTCGCCGACGACAGGCATGGAGTCCTGGATGGCCTGCTCGAGCTGGGTCGCCTTGGTCATGTAGATGATGACGTCGACCTTGCCCTCCGCCGCGGCCGCGTCAGCAGCGGTGGTGTAGGTGCGGAAGCCCTTGAGCTGGTAGTCGTAATCCTTGTAGCCGCCATCTTCCTCCTGATGGATGGTGAAGTGCATGCCTTCCTCGGCGACTTTCTTCATGTGCGCCTCGTAGCGGTCGATGAGGATGATGTCCGCACCGCCCTTACGCAGGTAAGAAGCGAAGACGCTGCCGGCTGCGCCGGAACCATACATTGCAAATTTCATAACTTTTTCTCTCCTTTTCTGATTCTGTTTGCGATATCTTCGGCCGCTGCAGGCGTATGCCTGACGGCGGATTACCGAACGGTGTTGGTGAGGGTGCCGATGCCCTCGATGCTGCACGCGACCACGTCGCCCGGGTGCAGCCACTTCGGCGGGTCAAAGCCCATGCCCACGCCGGCCGGCGTGCCCATGGAGATGATCGTACCGGGGCGGAGCGTCATGCCCTGGCTGAGCTCGGCAATCACGTACGGCACGTGAAAGATCATGAGATCGGTCGTGCTGTCCTGCCGGAGCTCGCCGTTGATGCGGCTCTGGATTTTCTGCGGCCTGCGCACGTCGAACTCGTCCGGCGTGACGATCCACGGGCCCATCGGCGTGAAGCCGTCGAGGCTCTTGCCGCGATACCACTGCTTATGCTGGTTCTGGATCGTGCGCGCGCTCACGTCATTCAAAATGGTGTAGCCGAATACGTAGTCGAGCGCGTCTGCCTCGCTGACGTTGTACGCCGGGCGGCCGATGACGACGGCCAGCTCCGCCTCATAGTCGAGGTCGGCGACCAGATCGCTGTGGCTGAGAATGTCGCCGCCGGGGGCGACGGCCTCGTTCACGCGCTTGGAAAAGTAGATCGGGAACGTGTCCGGCGCCTTGACGCCCTTGCCGGCGACGGCCTCGCTCTCCTTGGCGTGGTCAAAATAATTGATGCCCAGGCAGATCACGTCCTGCTCCGGGCGGGGGATGGGCGCGAGCAGCCGCACGCGCTCGAGCGGCAGCGCGGCGCTGCGCAGCACGGCGGCAGTGTCCAGCGCCGGCCAGATGCCGATGAGCGTCTGCATGTCCGCACAGCCCGGCACGGGATGCACGGCAGTGCCGGCCGCGTTGAGCAGGCCGACGGCGCTGCGGCCGTCCTTTTCAAATGTCACGAGCTTCATAACGTGCGCGCTCCCCTCAAAATCGACATTGGGCAATGGATGTGTACGCAAAATGATGGTTAAAAATTCATCAATCGCGTTTGCCGAACCTGCTGGCCTGTGTCAAAAATATGCCAATCTCGCTTGTCAGAAATTCGACAAAAGATTTGCACTCCCAGCGTTGTTATGATAGCACGAAAGTGTAGACGCCGCAACTGTTTTCTTGCTGTCAAAGCGCCAAAATCGCATAAAATATTACAAAAGCGCCAGAATCAGAGTGCATAAAAATACATGCAAGATTTTGTGCAACTCGACAATTTTCAGAAAATGACTGAAAAATATTGGGGATTGGAAGAGGCTGTTATTGACTTTTGCGTGTGAGAGAATTATAAATTTACTATCCCAAGTTGTTAACGACTTGTTCATAAATTAACACATGGGCGTGGATTTCGAGCCCTGTCCCGGTTGGTAGGAGAGCACGAGGCAGGATTGAAATAAAAGAGAGAAAAGCAAAAAAAAGAGCAAAAAAGAGAGAGGTAAAAAATGGATAACAAAAAGCTCAAGAGCAGCTGGGCAGCCGCCTTCACCGTGGCGTCTGTCTGGTTCGGCACCCACGTGGGCGCCGGCTTTGCGACCGGCAACCAGGTCGTGAACTACTTTGTCCAGTATGGCTGGACCGCGGCGATCTTCCCGCTGCTGGCCATGGGCATTCTGGCCGTCGTCATGTACATCATGATGAAGTTTGCCAAGCTCAACGGTTTCGACAACTACAAGGACACCTATCGCGCCCTGTATCCGAAGCCGTGGATGGAGATCTTCTTCGAGATCTTTTACATCATCATCATCCTCGCGGCGGTCGCGTCCTGCGTTGACGGCGCCGGCGGCATCGTCAAGAGCCTGATCGACCTGCCCGATATCATCTGCAACCTCGTCATCATCGCCCTGCTGATCCTTCTGTCGATCTTCGGCGTTGACCTGATCATCAAGGCTTCCACCGTTCTTTCCACCGCGATCCTGATCGTCACCGCGATCCTGGTCATCATGGGCTTCGTCGTTCCGATCGACGCAGTCGCTCAGGAGCTGGCCACTGAGAACGCGGCTTACGCTTCCATCCCGGCCATCGCGGACGTCACCTCCCAGAAGGGCCTCGAGGGCGTCTGGCGCGGCGTGTTCGTGTACGCTGCTTTCCAGTGCGTGTCCGTCCCGGCCATGATCGCTGCTTCCACCGAGCTGACCCACAAGGGCGTCAAGCGCGCCAGCATCCTTGGCTGGCTCATGAACGGCGGCGCGCTCGCCGCTTCCGGTGCCATGCTGCTGCGCTGGTACCCGATCCTGACCGCCATCAAGAGCACCGGTGTTGATACGGTTGCCAGCATTGCAGCCCGCCATATCGGCGATGTCATGAAGCTCCCCAACCAGAGCGTTGTCACCCTCATGGGCAGCGGCTACACCTGGCTGTTCGTCGTGTACACCATCCTGCTGTTCTGCGCGTTCGTGTCCACGTCCGTCACGCTCGTCTACTCCATGATCCAGCGCTTCGAGGGCCACTGCTTCCCGAAGGCCATCAAGAGCAAGGCTGTCCGCAGCGTGATCGTCGGCCTGATTGTCATCGGCCTGTGCTACGCAGTTTCCCTGCTCGGCCTGTCGACCATCATCTCCAAGATCTATGGCTATGACGGCTACTACGCTCTGATCGTTGTTGTGCTCCCGGCGTTCATCTGGGGCATCCCGAAGATCAAGAAGCTGTCTGCCGACAAGAAGGCAGAGCTGTCGGAGTGATCTGACCGCGGCGCAACTCTCCAGCGTCCCAACAAAAAATACTGACCGCTGCGTTTGCAGCGTAGAGAGGCAACCACGCAGGCATCGGCCTGCGGGGTTGTCGCTGTTTTGTAGTGAGTTAGTGGCAGCGGAGTTATGTGACAGAGCAGCAGGGGAGCCAGAGGGGGCAAGGCCCGCCTCGGGTGCAATCAACCGCGGAAACGCGGAGGCAACCCCGCAGGCTTCGGCCTGCGGGGTTGTCGCTGTCTGCGGTATGTTAGATGCGGCGGGCTCCCCTGCTGCGCAGATGCCTTAAATGCTGCATCATTCGTTCGGCAAGGAGCGGGTATCGAAAAAACCGCCCCGCAAGTTACAGAACTTGCGGGGCGGTTCTATGCAATGTGCGTTTCCGGCTGCGGGCGGCGCTTATTTCCAGCGCCACGTGAACGGCACGAACAGCAGCAGCAGCGGGAAGATCTCCAGACGGCCGAGCAGCATGCAGATCATGAGCACGATCTTGCTCAGCGGCGAGAAGATGGCAAAGCTTCCGGTCGGTCCGACAAGGGAGAGCCCCGGCCCGACGTTGGACAGGCACGAGAGTGCGGCGGTGAAATTCGTCGTGAAGTCCAGCCCGTCGAGCGACACGATCAGCCCTGCGATGAGCATGATGATGATGTAGAACGTGAAATACGTCAGGGCGTTGTAGACGGTCTGCCCGTCGACCGGCTTGCCGTCGAGGCGGACGTTTTCCACGCAGCGCGGGCGCAGCATCTTCTTGACTTCGATCGTGCAGGATTTGAACAGCAGCATCACGCGCGAGACTTTCAGACCGCCGGCGGTGCTGCCGGCGCAGCCGCCGACAAACATCAGCAGCACGAGCAGGAACTTGGAGTATTCCGGCCAGAGATTGAAGTCTGCGGTGGCAAAGCCTGTCGTAGAGATGATGGATGTGACCTGGAAGAACGAATAGCGCAGCGCGTGGCCGACGCCGCCGTAGAGATTGCGGATGTCGAATGCGATCGTGAGGACGGCGAAGGCGATGATGCCGAGGAACCAGCGCAGCTCCTCGTTGCGCAGCGCGGTGCGGATGTTGCCGAGCAGAATGAGGTAATACAGGCTGAAGTTGGCGCCGAAGAGGATCATGAACACGCCCACGACGATGTCGATATAGGCGCTGTTGTAGTAGCCGATGCTCAGCGCGCGCGTGGACAGGCCGCCGGTGCCGGCCGTGGCGAACGAATGCAGCAGTGCATCGTAAAAACTCATGCCGCCGGCGATGAGCAGAACCGTCTCCACGAGCGTGAGCGCGATATACAGCAGGTAGAGGATGGAGGCAGTCTTGCGGATGCGCGGCACGAGCTTGCCGACCGTCGGGCCGGGCACCTCGGCGCGCATGATGTGCATCGACCGGTTGCCGCTCATGGGCAGCACGGCCAGCACGAACACGAGGATGCCCATGCCGCCGATCCAGTGCGTAAACAGCCGCCAGAACATGCCGCCGCGCGTCATGCTCTCCGGCGATGTGACGACGCTGGCGCCGGTCGTGGTCAGACCCGAGATCGTCTCAAACAGGGCGTCGACGTAGTTCGGGATATCGCCCGTGAGCACAAACGGGATCGCGCCGAGCAGCGACATGGCGATCCACGACAGGCCGACGATGAGAAAACCGTCGCGCGCGGTGATGCCGCCGGACTTGGCGCGCACGCGCCACATGACCAGCCCGATGCCGCCGGTGATGCCGATCGTGATCAGAAACGGGACCGGAGATTCGTCATAGATCACAGCTGCGATCATCGGCAGGAGCATCAGCGCGGCCTCGATGCACAGCACGCGGCCGACGACCTGCCCGATCATTCGAAAATTCATGGTTTTGCCCTCTCTATGCTTTCGTTATCCGAATACGGTATTATACGCCGGTTTGTCCGGTTTGGGAAGCCCCCGGCGCCTAGAACATGCCCAGGGATTTGAACAGGAAGATCCACAAAAACATGGTCAGGATACTCGCGGCCGATGTTGTGACCACAATGTCGCCGGCGAGCTCGGCGTCGCCGCCCATCTGCTGCGCCATGGTGAAGGAATTGACGGCGGTCGGCGAGGCGAAAATGCCGATGAGCGACACGAATGCCACGCCCCGGAACCCGAGCAGCGCGCCCAGCCCCAGAAACAGGCCCGGCGAGACGATCAGCTTGGCGATCGACACGGTCACAAGCTCGCGGCGGTAGGTCTTCAGGCCGGAGAACTGGAAGAACGCGCCGAGCAGAAACAGCTGCAGCGGCGATGCGATGGCGCTGACGCTTTGGATGGTCTGCTCGAGGATGTGCGGCAGGCGGATGCTGGCGACCAGCGTCAGGATGCCGAGCACGGAGCCGATGACGAGCGGATTTTTTGCGATCTGGCCGAGGATGTGCAGCGGCTTCGGCTTCTGTCCGCGGAACACCTCCAGCACGACGACGGCCAGCATATTGAACAGCGGCACAATGACCGCGATCAGGATCGAGACGGTGCCGAGCTGATCGGCGCCGAGCAGCGCCGTCGCCACGGGGATGCCCATGATGACGTAGTTGCTGCGGAACATGCCCTGGATCAGCACGCCGCGGCGCTCCGGCAGCTTTTCGGTCAGCAGCGCGTAGCCGAGCGCGAGGCCGAACGTCAGCAGCACGCCGCCCACGGCATAGGCCATCAGCAGCGGGTCAAACGAGCCGGACAGATCGGAGCAATATATATTATAATAAAGCAAACATGGCAGAAAAATACGGAAAGCGATCTTGTTGATGGTGGAGATCTCCTCACGGCGGAGCCAGCCGAGGCGGCGCGTGCCGTAGCCGAGCGCCATGACCAGGCACATGGGCAGCACGGCGTTTGCCGAGATCATCAGATTTTCCATATGCTGCCTCCGTTCGTCAAGAAATCACTAAAGTAACAGTTTACCCCATGCGGTGCAAAAATGCAAGTACCCCGGTTGCCGCGCTGCGCGGAACGTGGTATAATCGCAGCATCTGATTTTTTGCGCGGGAGGTGCGGTGATATGACAATTGATCAGGCCATGGAGCTGATCCATGGCGTGGAGTGGCGCGGCTCCCGCCCGGGGCTCGCGCGCGTGCGCGAGCTGCTGCACCGCTTGGGCGACCCGCAGGACGGGCTGCAGTTCGTGCACATCGCGGGCACGAACGGCAAGGGCAGCACGGCGGCGATGCTCGCATCCATCCTGCGCGCGGCAGGCTACACGACGGGGCTGTTCACATCGCCGTATCTCGAGCGCTTCGCCGAGCGCATGCAGGTCAACGGCGTGCCCGTGCCGGACGCGGAGTTTGCCGCCGTGTGTGAGGCGCTGCAGCCGTGCATCGCCGCCATGGACGACCCGCCGACGGAGTTTGAGCTCGTGACGGCGGCGGCCATGCTGTGGTTCCGGCGGCGGGGGTGCGACGTCGTGGTGCTGGAGGTCGGCCTCGGCGGCCGGCTCGACGCGACGAACGTCATTGCCGCGCCGGCGTGCGCCGTCATCACGAACATCGGCCTCGACCACACGGAGATCCTCGGCGATACGCTCGAGCAGATCGCGCGCGAGAAGGCGGGCATCCTCAAGCCCGGCACGCGCGCCGTCAGCTATCCGCAGACGCCGGAGGTGCGCGCCGTCCTGCACGAGATCTGCGCGCAGCGGGGCATCCCGCTCACGGAGGCGGACGCAGCCGCCATCGTGCCGCTGACCGACGGCGTGGACGGGCAGACCTTCACCTACCGCGGCGCGGAATATACGCTGCCGCTGCTGGGGGCGCACCAGCTGCGCAACGCGGCCGTCGCGCTCGAGACGGTGACGGCGCTGCGCGCGCGCGGCTGGCGCATCCCGGACGCGGCCGTGCGCGCGGGTCTGGCGCAGGTGCGCTGGCCGGCGCGGTTTGAGCTGTTGCGGCGCGCGCCGTGGTTCGTGCTCGACGGCGGGCACAACCCGCAGTGCGCGCAGACGGTCGCGGACAATCTCGCACGCTATTTTCCCGGCCGGCGCATCACGCTGCTCGTGGGCGTGCTGGCGGACAAGGACTATCCCGCCATGCTCGCGGCGCTCGATACGCAGGCGGCGGCGTACATCGCCGCGACGCCGCTCTCGCCCCGCGCGCTGCCGGCGGCGGAGCTGGGGGACTATCTGAAACGATTCGGAAAACCGGTTACGGTCTGCGCGGACCCCGCGCAGGCGGCAGAGCTGGCGCTGGCACACGCAGCGCCGGAGGACGTTATCTGCGCGGTCGGCTCGCTGTACATGGCGGGCGCGATCCGCATGGATCTGCGGAGGGATCACAATGAGAATTCTGGGCATTGATTACGGCGACGCGCGCATCGGGCTCGCGCTCTCGGATGCTTCGGCCACGCTGTGCGGCCGGGCGTGGACGCTCACGGAGTGGAATCTCGACCGGGCGGTCGCCGCGATCGCGGATGTGGTGCGCACCGAGGGCGTGGAGCGCATCGTGCTCGGCCTGCCGAAAAACATGGACGGCACCGAGGGTCCGCGTGCGGAAAAGAGCCGCGCGGTCGCGCAGCGGCTCACCGAGGCGACGGGGTTGGAGGTCGTGCTCTGGGATGAGCGGCGCAGCTCCATCGAGGCGCACGGCATCCTGCACGCCAACGGCCGCAAGGAGAAAAAGCACCGCCAGACGGTCGACGCCGTGGCGGCGAGCCTGATCCTGGAGGGCTACCTCGGCACGCTGCACTGAGGCGGGAGGCGAGACGATGCGCAAGAGAAACATTGCGGTGCTGCTGCTCACGGCGCTGCTGCTCGCGGGCCTGACCGGCTGCGCGCGGCGGGGCGACACGTCGGGCGTTGAGATCGTCGTGGGTGCGTCGGAGCAGTTTTCCGACGAGGACATCCGCGGCGCGATGGACGCTGCCATGCGCGCGTTTCACCGCGGGCACAGCGGCTGCGCCATGGTGCGTCTGGCGTACAACGAGGCGTACCGGACGTGCTGGCTGGCTGGCGCGGGCGCGCAGGACGACGGCAACACGATCGTGCTGCTTGCGAGCGTGTATGCGCGCGACCCGGGGCGGCGCAGCGGCCTGACCGCCGGCGAGACCTATACCAACTGGCCCATCGTGCTCGAGCGGCGCGGCAGCGGCTGGCACGTGGTCAGCAGCGGCTATTGAAAATGTAACAAGGGCGGACGCCATATGGCGTCCGCCCTTGCTTTTGTGTTCGCTTCACATTTCCTCGACGGTCAGAATGTCCGTCAGCGCGGTCAGATCGTTGCGCAGGTCGCCGGGCCGCAGCGGGGCGCGGCTGTGGATGGGGATGAGCGCGCAGTAGTGGTGCGGCGCGTCGGGCGCGTCGGTGTCCGCGATGCGGCTGATCTCGAGACTTTCGATCTGGACGCGGCGCTCGCGCAGCAGGGCGAGCACGGACTCCATGCACACGGCGTGCGCGTACTCGATGTAGAGCGTGAGGTCGGTGTTCTTGCTCGTGAGCTTGAACTCCAGCCGGATGAGCACCAGCTCGACCACGAGCACGACGAGCGTGGCAAAGACCGCGCACTCGACATAGCCCGCGCCGCAGGCGAGGCCGATGATGGCCGCGGCCCAGAGCCCGGCGGCCGTGGTCAGGCCCTTGACGCGCTTGTCGCGCGTGACGATGATCGTGCCAGCGCCGATGAAGCCGATGCCGGAGATGACCTGCGCGCCGAGGCGCGCAACATCGGTAAACAAATGCAGGGAGAGCAGCAGGTACTGGCTCGTGAGCGTGGTGATGGCGGCGCCGAGGCAGATGAGGATGTGCGTGCGGAAGCCCGCGGGGCGGCGCTTCGTCTCGCGCTCGGCGCCGATCACGCCGCCGCAGACGACGGCCAGCGACAGCCGGACGAGAATGGCCCAGAAGGTCAGGGTGCGGATGGGGTCAAAACAATGCAGCATGGCACAGCCTCCTTTCTCAGATCTCTTCGATGAGGATCACGCCGTCGAGCGCCGACAGCTCCGCCAGCAGCTCGGGGTGGTCGCGCCGGTCAGGCAGCACGGCGCTGAACTGGCACAGGAAGTTCGGCAGCGCGGCCGAGCCGCTGCGGTTGACCTCGAAGTCGAAAATGCGCGCGCCCTGCGCGTGCAGATGTCCGACGACGGAGCCGAGCTTTTCCATGCTCTCAATCTCGAGGCTGATGTTCATATGGTGTGCGCGGCGGGTCATGCGCCGCTCGAGCGGCGGCAGCGCGTACATACACACGATCATGAAGAGCATGCTGATGAACGCGCAGGAATAAAACCCCGCGCCGATGGCAAGGCCGAGACACGCGCTCGCCCAGAGTCCGGCGGCGGTGGTCAGGCCCTTGACCTGCTGGCGGGCGGTGATGATGATCGTGCCCGCGCCGAGAAAGCCGATGCCCTTTGCGGCCTCGGCGCCGAAGCGCGACACGTCCTGCGTCGCGCCGATGCTCTCGGCGAGCGCGCGCCACGGTCCGTGGAGCATCTGGTCGAGCTGCAGGCTCAGCAGCACGGTGAGCGTCGCGCCGAGCGCCGTGAGCATATAGGTGCGAAAGCCGGCGGGGCGGTTTTTGCGCTCGCGCTCAAGCCCGATCAGCCCGCCGCAGAGCACGGCGAGGAGGATGCGCAGCATCATCGTGACGATATTCAGTTCACGCAGGTAGGAGAGTACGGACGCCATGGATGCGATTCCTTTCTGAGCTGGTTACAGGCTGCCGCTGCGCGGCTTGCCGGTGCTGCCGCGCACGATGAGCCGACTGTGGTATTCCACGCGGTTAATCGGCTGATCCTCGCGGCTGTTGAGCCCGTCTTCGATGCGCTCGAGCAGCAAGTTGAAGGCGCTCTTGCCGTGGCTGAAGGTGTTGTTGTCCACGGTCGTGAGCTGGATGCGCTGATAGCCCGAGGTCGTGACGTTGTCAAACCCGCAGAGACTGAAATCCTCCGGCACGCGGTAGCCCTCGCGCTGCAGCGCGTCGAGCACGCCGAAGGCCACCATGTCATTGATGGCGACGATGCCGGTGATCTTGTCGTTGCGCAGGCATTTGTAGGCCAGCTCCATGCCCGAGCGGTACTCGAGGTCGGGCGTGGTGATCTCCGCCTCGAGGGAGTTGACGTGCGAGCAGATGGTCACGCTGCCCTCCGGACACCACATGCGGTAGGCCTCCTGCAGGCCCTGTGCGCGGCGCATCCGGGAGATGTGGTGCTCGTTGAGCGCCGTGGACAGGTAGGCGATGCGCTTGTGGCCGAGGCCGATGAGGTGCTTGGCCACGAGCTGCGCCGCGCCGAAGTTGTCCACGTCCACGGTGTCGATGCCGCAGTCCGCGACACGATCGCCGATGGCGACGATGGGTACACGGTGGCTCAGTTCGCGCACCTTGGCCGGCTGCGTCGGCGTCATGGCGAAGATGATGCCGGCCACGCGCGAGAAGTCCAGCGTGTCGAGCAGGTGGCTCTCCGTGCGGGGATTCCAATAGGTGTTGTAGATCGCGGTCTGGTAGCCGGCGGCGCTGGCCGCAGCGTCGATGCCGGAGATCATCATCGTGTGATAGGGATTCGAGACCGACGGGGAAAGGATCGCGATCTGTTTGCCGGCGCAGCGGGCCGACGGCGTGCGGTAGCCGATGCGCTCCGCCTCGGCGAGGACGCTGGCCACGCGCTGCGAGGAAAAGCGCTCGAGCGACTTGCCGTTGAGGATCATCGAGACGCTCGCCGTCGAAACGCCGGTCGCCTCCGCGATGTCGCGCAGGGTGGGTTTGCTGTTCATAGGCACCTCCGGTGACAACACGAGAAGGGAGACCTCGGTGTTGAAAAATTAAGCATTTTTCGGTGAAAAATCGCGCTTTTGCCTTTGCAGTTTCACCAATTTCCAAGAGGAGTATATAGCGAAAACGGAAAAATGGCAAGGAAAATTTCCGTTCATGTTGACGGCATCGCACAAAAATGTTAACATTTTTCGTAGAGAGCCGTTAAAATGACGGAGAAAAATTCAACGCTTTTTTTAAGCAGAAAGGAACTACCTTGAAGAAATTTGTTGCTATGCTTCTTGCGCTGGTCATGGTGTTCGCACTGTGTGCCTGCGGCAGCAACGGCGATAAGGCCGCTGACGACAACAACGGAGATTATCATCTCGTGCTCAAGCTCAGCCACGTCTTTCAGCCGAACGAGCAGCTCACGATCGAGATGCAGCAGGTCGCCCAGCGCATCAAGGAGCGCACCAACGGCGCGATCGAGATCCAGTGCTACGACTCCGGCCAGCTCGCCACCTATAAGGACAACGTCGAGCAGGTCGTCAACGGCGCCGACTGGATCGCCTGCGAAGACCCCTCCTACCTCGCCGACTACGACATCGACTTTGAAGCACTCATCGGCCCCATGATGTACAACAGCATCGACGAGTACTCCTACGTCTGCCAGTCCGATCTGGTAAAGGGTATGTGCCAGAAGCTCGAAGATAACTACGGCATCCACGTGCTCGCGCTCGACTTCAACGTCGGCATGCGCTGCTTGCAGACCAACAAGGTCATCAAGACCCCCGCTGACCTCAAGGGCATGAAGATCCGCGTGCCCAACAGCTCCATGTACATCAACTGCCTCACGGCCATGGGCGCCACGCCCACCGGCATGCCGTTCTCCGAGACGATCTCCGCCGTGCAGCAGGGCGTCATTGACGGTCTGGAGGGCAACATGAACGCTTACTCCACCAACGGCAGCGCTGAGGTGTGCAAGAACATGTCCCTGACCAACCACCTCGTCGGCACCTGCGGCGCCTACATCAGCACCAAGGTCTGGAACAGCATCCCGGAAGAGTACCGCACCATCATCCAGGAAGAGTTCACCAAGGGCGCTAAGGAACTCACCGACTTCACCAACGCCTCCTTCGACGAGACGAAGGCCAAGCTCGAGAAGGAGCAGGGCTGCTCGTTCAACGAGGTCGATGTCGATGCGTTCCGCGCTGCCGTGCAGCCGGAGTTTGACCGCATGGTCAAGGAAGACGGCGTGACGCCCACCTTCTATGAGCAGGCGCAGGCCATCCTCGCCCAGTACCGCCAGGCCAACAAGTGAGCGCTGCGCGCTGACGGTCGGTCGGAAGCCTCATACCGGCTTTTATGCCGGGTGTCCCGCACATGCTGCCGGACACCCGGCATTGCTGAGCAAAGCCACAGAAAGCAGAGGAAAGCAAATTTGAAAAATCTACTGAAAAATTTTGACGGGGTCATCGCGGGCGCGATGATGATCGTAACGATCCTGCTCGTCATCGTCAACGTGATCACGCGAAAACTGTTTAACTATATCATCATCTGGAGCGAGGAGATCGCCACCTCCTGCTTCGTGTACTCGGTGTTCATCGGCGCGGCCTATGCCTACCGCAAGCACCAGCACGTCGGCGTCGATCTGCTCGTGGAGCGGCTGCCGGCCGGCGCGCGCAGGGTCGTGCATCTGATCACCAACGCCCTGCTCGTGATCATCAACGGCTACATCACGGTGCTCAGCGTGCAGTTTATCCAGTCGTCCTGGATCAAGCGCATGCCGATCACAAAGCTGCCGTCCTCCGCGGTCAGCACGGCGCTGGTCATCGGCTTCGGCCTGATGACGATCTACTCGCTCGTCTTTTTCGTCAAAGACCTCAGGCGCAGCAGCAGTCTCGACGGGGAGGTGGACGCATGAGCACGTTCCTCTCCATCCTGCCGATCATCATCGCGCTTGTGCTGTACTTCACGGGCATCCCGATCGCGTACGCGCTCTTTGCCGCGGCGCTGACCTACTTCGGCTTTATTGACACGACGACGATGCCGTACCTGCTGATGCAGAAATTCGTCACGGCCACGCAGTCGTTCCCATTCCTTGCGATCCCGTTTTTCATCATGTGCGGGTCGATCATGAACTACGGCGGCATCAGCGCGCGGCTCATGGACTTTGCCGACGCGCTCACCGGTCATATGCGCGGCGGTCTGGCGCAGATCAACGTCCTGCTGAGCATGCTCATGGGCGGCTGCTCCGGCTCGGCTAATGCCGACGCCGCCATGGAGTGCAAGCTGCTCGTGCCCGAGATGGAAAAGCGCGGCTACGGCAAGGGCTTTTCCGCCGCGATCACGGCGGCGTCCTCGTGCGTCACGCCGATCATCCCGCCTGGGATCAACCTCATCGTCTACGGTCTGATCGCCGGCGCATCCGTCGGTCAGCTCTTTGCTGCCGGCTACGTCCCCGGTCTGCTTATGGCTGTGGCGCTGATGATCGCCGTGGCGCTCATCTCCAAAAAGCGCGGCTACGCGCCGTCCCGCCCCCGCCGCGCAACGCTCGGCGAGATCGGCCGGCAGGCGCTCAAGTCTTTCTGGGCGCTGTTTTTCCCGCTGGGCATCATCATGGGCATGCGCTTCGGCATCTTCACGCCGACGGAAGCCGGCGGTGTGGGCGTGCTCTACTGCCTGATCGTGGGCAAGTTCGTCTACAAGGGCCTGAAAAAGGAGCACTTTATCCCCATCCTGCGCGAGACCATCTCCGGCACCGCCACCGTCATGCTCATCATCGTGTCGGCGACCGTGTTCGGCTACTACCTCAACTGGGAGAACATCCCCACCATGCTGCTCAACGCCGTGACGAGCTTTGCCAGCAACAAGTTCCTCGTGCTGCTGGTCATGAACGTTGTGCTGCTCATCGTCGGCATGTTCCTCGAGGGCGGCGCGGCGCTCATTATCCTCGCCCCGCTCATGGTGCCGATCGTGAAGGCGGCCGGCATCGACCTGGTGCACTTCGGCATCGTGTGCAACGTCAACATCATGATCGGCGGCCTGACCCCGCCGTTCGGCTCCATGATGTTTACGTGTGTGTCGATCACAGGGTGTAAGATGCAGGAGTTTATCAAGGAGTGTGTGCCGTTTATCATCGCACTGCTCATTGCGCTGCTGCTGCTGACGTACATTCCGGGCATCTCGATGCTGATACCGAATCTCATTTATTAAGGGAGATAATCGTATGAAAGTAATGGCACACCGCGGCTACAGCGGTGTATATCCGGAAAACACGATGCTCTCGTTCCGCGAGGCGGTCAAGGTCGGCTGCGACGCGATCGAGATGGACGTGCATGAAACGCGCGACGGGCGCCTCGTCGTCATCCACGACGAGCGGCTCGACCGCACGACCGACGGCTCCGGCCGCGTCTGCGACCACTCGTTCGCCGAGCTGCAGCAGGTCAACGCCGCCGCCTGCTACAAGGGCAAGTACGCCCCCGAGCACATCCCGTCGTTCGACGAGTACTGCGAGTGGGCCTCCGGCGAGTCCGTCGGCCACAACATCGAGATCAAGACCGACAAGATCTACTACCATGACATCGAGCGCAAGATCTGGGCGACCATCGAGCGCTACGGTCTGGAGAAGAAGGTCATGTTCTCGTCGTTCAACCACATTTCGCTGCGCAAGATCCTCGAGATCAGCGGCAACGCCGTCGAAGTCGGCGCGCTCGTGCTCGAGGACAGCATCGGCGGCTTCCCCGGCTACTACTGCCAGCAGGCGGGCTTCGCCTGCTACCACCCGCCGATCGAGCTGCTCACGGACGAAAACGTGCGCGACTGCAAGGAGCACGGCGTGAAGATGAACGTCTGGACCGTCAACGACATGGCGGGTCTGGAGCAGCTGCACCGCTGGGGCTGCGAGGGCATCATCACGAACTTCCCCGGCGTGGCCAGCGGCTGGCTGCGCGCGCAGGGTGAGTGAGCCGGACGCGGCGGAAACGGAAAAGACAGAGCCGATAAAAGAGGCGGCGCCCCCGGAGCATCTGCTCCGGGGGCGCTTTGCCTGTTCCCGCAGGCCGCACGGGCCATTTGCGCGAGTCCGCGCGCGGCGGCATGAAAAAATCCCTCCGGCAACCGCATAGCCGGAGGGATTCTCGTTTACGGGATCAGATCTTCATGCAGACATCCCACGCGCGCCAGATGACGGTGCGCAGGTTGCCGATGGCAACGCAGTCGCCCACGCGGTGGACCTGCTTGTTGTCCTTGCCGCCGACCGGAGTCGGGATGAAGCCGACGCCGTTGACCACGTTGTCGCACGCGACGAAGGTGCTCTCGCCGGTCTTGACGTTCTTGACGGTGCAGCCGGTGTCCGTGATCTCGGTGACGGTGGACTCGAGATAGGTCGGGACCTTGTGGTACTCCATCGCGTCACGCAGGAAGGACGTGTTGGCAAGGCAGGTGGCCTGTGCCGCGACGAGGTCGTTCGCGTACTCGACGATGATGGGGTGCTTGCCCTGAAGGACAAGGTCATACGCCGCTTCACAGGACGACTGGCCGCCGCCGATGAACAGGACCTTGTCGCCGACTTCCTTCTTGTCCTTGAGCAGCTCGGTGAACGTGAGCGTCTTCTCAAAGCCGGGGATGGACGGCATGGTGCGCGGGATGGAGCCGCTGGCGACGATGATCTCGTCAAAGCCGCGCAGGGTGTTCACGTCCGTGACCTCGGTGTTCAGGCGCACGTCGATGCCCTCCTTGGCGACCTCGTTGAGGTACCAGCGGATGAGCTCCTTGTCGTTCTCCTTGAAGCTCATCGCGGACGCGGTGAGGAACAGGCCGCCGAGCTCGCCGGTCTTTTCAAAGATGACCGGGGTGTGGCCGCGCTGCTTGAGCACGAGCGCGCACTCCATGCCGCCGATGCCGCCGCCGATGATGGCGACCTTCTTCGGATGGCGGGTCGGGACGATCTTGTACTTGTTGTGCTGCATGGTCGTCGGGTTCAGGGCGCAGCGGGCCAGGTGCAGGGAGTCGTCCATGCTCTGGAGGTTCGCGGTGCCTTTGAACTTCGACATGTTGAAGCAGCCGTTGTGGCAGCGGATGCAGGGCTTGATCTCATCCTCGTGGCCGCTGAGGATCTTGTGGACCCACTCGTGGTCGACGAGGTTCTGGCGCGCGATGGCCACGGCGTCGAGACGGCCGGCGGCGATCTCTTCGGCGGCCTTCACGGGGTCCATGCGGCCGGCGCAGACGACCGGGCGGCTCGTGAACTGCTTGATGTGCTCGACATACTCGAGGTTGCAGTTATCGGGCATGTACTGCGGCGGATGTGCCCAGTACCAGGCATCGTAGGTGCCGTTGTCGCAGTTGAACATATCGTAGCCCGCGTCCTCGAGGTACTTGACGGCCTTCTCGGACTCCGGCATATCGCGGCCGAACTCGACGAAGTCGGTCTCGTACGGCATGGCGCCCTTGCCCCAGGCCTTGGTCTTGGACACGACGGAGTAGCGCAGCGACACCGGGAAGTCGGCGCCGGCCTGACGCTTGATCTCCTGCACGATCTCGACCGGGAAGCGGAAGCGGTTCTCGAACGAGCCGCCGTATTTGTCGGTGCGGTGGTTCCAGTTGGCCATGGTGAACTGGTCGAGCAGGTAGCCCTCGTGCACGGCGTGGATCTCCACACCGTCGACGCCGGCGGCGCGCAGCTTCTTGGCGGTCTGGCCGAAGGCGTAGACCATGTCCTCGATCTCCTTGACCGTCAGCGGGCGGGACATGACGTCCTCCTTCCAGCGGTTCGGCACCTCGGACGCGGAGGCGCAGATGTACTGCACGTCCACGATGGGGCTGGCGATCTTGTTGAGGACGTTGTTCTTGGCCAGCTTCGTCATCCAGCCGTTGATGGCCATGGAGCGGCCCATGCCGGCGGCGAGCTGGATGAACAGCTTCGCGCCCGTCTTATGGAACTCGACCATGTACTCTTTGAGCTGCTTGAACATCTGGTCGTTCTGGTACAGCCACTTGCGGCCGGGGATGCCCAGCGGGTCGCGGATGCACTGCATACCGGGCAGGATCAGGCCCACGCCATCCTGTGCGCGGTTGAGCAGGAAGTAGGCTGCTTCCTTGTCAAAGTGGTTCGGCTCCATCCAGCCGAACAGGGACGTGCCGCCCATGGAGCACTGCACAATGCGGTTTTTGATCTCCACATTGCCGATCTTCCAGGGGGTGAACAATGCGTTGTACTTTTCGTTCATGTAATACGCTCCTTCTATGTTTTAGGTCTCCACAGACCCGGGGTTACGTTCTTCCGGGACATGAATCTCCCGGACGGTGAAGTCCCTGCCGGACAGCACCGTTTTGTTGAAGCTGTTGCAGTTTGGGCAATGCCCGTTGCACGCGATGACATTGAAGATCTCGTCGCAGTCGTCGCACTCGGCCATGCCGGGCACGATGTTGACGATGAGCTTCGTGTCTGCAAACGGCGTGCCCTTGACGACCGTCGGATAGATCTGCTCGACATACTGCGGGATGACGAGCGAGAGCTCGCCGCAGTCGGCCACGATCTCCGAGACGCGGCTGACGCCCTTTGCCGCCGCGTAATCGGAAACGGTCCGGAGCATTGCGCGCACGACGCCGATCTCATGCATGGCGGCGTCCTCAGTGCTGCAGCTTCTTGCGCACGAAGCGGCGGCCGGCGGCGGGCGCATTGCTCGCAACCGTCAGCAGGGTGCGGAAATAGCCGCGGCCGTGCGTGTCGTTGACCTTCTCGAGATGGATGGCGTCAAACTTGCACTTGGTCGTGCAGATGCCGCAGCCGATGCACTGATCCTCGTTGAGCACCACGGTGCCGCAGCCGAGGCAGCGCCCGGCCTCGCAGTGCAGCTGCGCGTCGCTGAGCAGGCCGTTTTCCGCTGCCTGCCGGGGCGCGGACTCCAGCTCGTCGATCGCAACGCCGACGCTGCTGCGCGCCAGCGGCTTATAGTCCCGCTTGTCGCGGCCGATCACGAAGCTCTGGTTGCTGTGCACGAAGCGGTGGATCGAGATCGCGGCCTCGCGGCCCTCGGCGATCGCGCGCGCAACGTCATGCGCGCCGGTCGCAGCGCCGCCGGCAAAGACGTCGGCCTCGCCGGTCTGGCGGGTCACGGCGTCGGCACCGACAAAGCCGTCGGCATTCAGGCACACGCCGGATGCGGCGGTGAAGGCGTCCGCCGCCGGGACGTAGCCCTCGGCAGCAAAGACCGTGTCCGCGGCGAGCGTCTCGGTCTTATCGCTGTGCAGGCTGCGGATGGACACCGCGCCGTCGCGGATCTCCTGCACCGCGAACGGTGCGCGGAACGCGATGCCTTCCTTCTTGGCCGCGGAGATGTCCGCCTGGATCGCTCCGGCGACGACGGTCACGCTTGCAGCGCCGCCCTTGCGCGCGGCGCGCGCACAGTCAACGGCCTCTTTCCCGCCGCCGAGCACGACCACGCTGCCCTTGACGGTGTGTCTTTTCCGGTGCAGGTATCTGCGTGCGTCCACGGCGCCGGCCGGCGCGTCCTTGCTCTGCTTTCCGGCGCCGATGCCGAGGAAGAATGCCTTGTAGCCTTCTGCGCGCAGCGCGTCGAGCGTCGTGTCCTTGCCGACTTCCACGCCGGTGCGGAACTCCACGCCCATGCGCGCGAGCACGTCGATCTCGGCGTCATAGGCCTTGCGGTCGAGCCGGAACGACGGGATGAGCGTTGCCGGTGCGCCGCCGAGCACCGTGTCCTTTTCCAGCACGGTCACGGGGTAGCCCTGCTGCCGGAGGAAATAGGCGCAGCTCAGTCCGGCGGGGCCGGCGCCGATGACGGCGATCTTTTCCGTATGGGGGATGCCGGACGGGTTTTTCAACGGCGGCAAAATGACCTTGCCGGCGTCCAGCTCGCGCCGGACGAGCGTTCTGCACACGTCGGCAATGGCGACGGCGGTGTCGATCTGGTTGCGGGTGCAGACCTTTTCGCACTGGCGGCCGCACACGCTGCCGCACAGCTCCGGGAACGGCGTGGCCTGCCGGATGAGCGCCGCGGCGTCGTCGTATCTGCCGGCGGACAGCAGCTGCAGGCAGCCCTGCACCGGGATGTTCAGCGGGCAAACGGCCTTGCACGGCGCGGTGCCGCTGGGCATGACGTCCGAGCGGTTCGTGCGGAATTCCGGGTCATAGCTCCGGCGGTCGTAGGGCACGCTGGCGTCGGTGTCGTAGGTATCGGAGATGTGCGGATCGGTCGTGCAGCGCTTCTGGCCGAGCTTGAGGGCGTTGGTCTGGCAGTTTTCGACGCACTGGCCGCAGGCGACGCACTTTTCCTTGTCCACGCGGGCGATGTAGTTCGAGCGGATGGCGCGCGGCGTGCGGAACAGCTCCTCGATGCGCAGCGCGAAGCACGAGCAGCCGCAGCAGTTGCAGATGGCGGTCGCGTCCTCAAAGCCGGGGGTCTGGTTGATCTCGTGCACGAGACCGTTGTCCTCGGCGCGGCGGAGGATCTCATACGCTTCTTCCTTCGTGACGAGCCGGTGATAGCCCTGCTCGGAATAGCAGACGGCGTTGTCGTTGAGGTACATGCACATGTCCTCTTCAAGGTGGCCGCAGCCCTCGCCCATGAGGCGGCGGGCCCGGCGGCACGAGCACGGGCCGACGCTGATGGCCGTCGCGTTTTCGATGAGCGTCTTGAGCTCGTCATAGGACGCCGTGCGCGTGTCGTTCTCGATCGCGCTCATGACGGGCATGACGCGCATGAAGAACATGCCGGTCTTGCCGGAGTCGAGCATCGGCGCGAGCATCTCCGGACGGCGGCGGGTGTATGCCTCAAAGCTCTCGCCGAGCACGGGATACTTGTCGCACTGCTCACGGTTGGCAAGGATGCCCTCCATGATGCCCGGCACCCAGATGGGGTAGAAGTAGCAGCGCTTGCCGTCGACGTAGCGGTAGCGCACCGCGCCGGTCTTGGCGAGCTTGTCGAGCTGCGTCTGCGTGTATTCCACGCTCTGCTTTGCGCGCTTGGCCACGTCCTCCACGGTGCGGTTGGCCTCCAGGCGCAGGTGCATCATGATCGCACACATCTCATCGTCGATGATCGGCTCGAGGATCTTGTACTCAGGATCGTTGTACGTGATGCCGGTGTACGTCATGCTCTCAAGACTGATCTTCGTGGCCAGCTTGAGAATATTCGGTCGTTTTGCCATGCCTTTTCCTCCTTCAATGACGGGTACTATTTAAAAGGTATTCCCTGTCCCTTTTTCTCCCGGTAGCGGCGCTGCGAATGCGCGCGTGAACTGCTCGCACAGCGCGTCGATGCGCGCGTGCCCGTCGAGCTCGTGCACGCTCGGCACGCCGACGGACATACGCTGGATGACGCCGAGGATCGCGTCGTAGGCGTTGTAATAGAGCATCTTGACATCGGCGTCGGGATCGACCGTCCCGTCGGCGAGGCCGCGGCGGATGGCCGCCGCGATTGGGCCGGGGGCGACCTCAAAGCGCTCCGGCGGGCGGTTGACGACCGCGTGCTGCCGGCCGGCGTTGCACAGCGCGACCTCCGCGTCGAGCGAGAAGCGGATGCCCGCGGGGTCGGTGAAGATCAGCCCCGCGTAGCTGCGCAGCAGCACGCGGATCTCCTCGATGCCGGTCATGCCCGGCTGCCGCGCCGAGACGAGCGCCTGCGCTGCCTGCGCCTTGGCCCGATCCCAGTAGAGGAAGGCCGCCGCGACCACAAGTTCGTCCTTCGTGGCAAAGTAGCGGTAGACCGAGCGCTCGGTCAGCCCCGCGCGGTGCGCAATGTCGCGGATGGTCGTCTTGTCGATGCCGTTTTCCACAAAGCACGCTAGTGCCGTCTGCTTCACGAGAGCAATATTCTGTTCCCGCACCTCCTGCAGCGACATGGGCGTGCCTCCAATTTGTTCATTATAACTGTCATACTGACTGACATTTTCATTATACCTGCTTCTTTCCAACATTTCAACCGCAATTTGCGCGATTTTTAACGGATTTGACATGAAAAAAACACCGGCACGGTGAAAAACCGTACCGGTGTGCGTAGGGAATGTTACACAGGGTAGTCGCCGGAGAGCTTTTCGTCGGCGTTCGTGCCGGTGTCTCGATTGCGGAAGAAGGCGAAGTACGCCACCACGCACAGCGCCACGAGCGCGTAGGCAAAGACGATGACGGCGGTGTTGCCGGCCGCAATCTCGCTCTGCAGGCCGCCGATCTCGACGATGAGGATGAGCGCCGGCGTCACGAAGCGGATCATGACGGCGTAGACCTTCTTGAGCCAGCCGGCCATGTGCGTGCCCTCGGCCTCGATCTCGGCCACGGCGCGCTTGGGCGTGATGAACCAGCCGACGACGATGCACGAGAACAGTGCGCACACGGGCATGAGCACGGTGTTGGTCACTTCGTCAAAGAACGTCAGCCAGTCGAGCCCGAACAGCGCGGGGCTGGACTCCTCGAGGATGGCGACGTGGCCGAGCGAGATGCCGATCGGGATCGACACGACGAAGCACGCGCACGCGACGACGAGCGCGGCCCGCTTGCGGTGGACGTGGAACTTCTGGATGACGAACTGCGTCACGACCTCGATCAGGGACACGACGGACGTGATGGCCGCGATGTCGACCATGACGAAGAACGCGAACGACACGACCTGACCCGCGCTGCCCATGGACTCGAACACCTGCGGCAGGATGATGAACATGAGCGCGACGCCCTTGCTGCTGCCGAGCAGGGAGGGGTCAAAGTGCGCGACGGACGGGAAGATGGCCAGACCGGCCAGCAGCGCCACGACCGTGTCGAACACGCAGACCATGGCGGTGGAGCGCACGAGGTTGACCTCCTTGCCGGTGTAGGAGCCGTAGGTGATCATGATGCCCATGCCGAGCGACAGGGAGTAAAACGCCTGGCCCATGGCCACGAGCACGGACTTGAACGTGATGCCGGAGAAATCGGGCTTGAGGTAGAACGCCAGGCCCTCGCGCACGCCGCTGCCGAGCGTCAGCGCGTAGATGGCGATGGCAACGAGAATCAGAAACAGCACCGGCATGAGCACCTTGGAGGCCTTCTCGATGCCGTCCTTGACGCCGCCCATGATGATCGTCACGCTCAGCACGAGAAACAGCGCCGTGTAGAGAATGACCTCACCCGTGTTGACGGAGAACGTGCTGACGATGCCCGCGTTGCCGCTGAAGGAGTTGAGCGCGTACTTCGTCGTCCAGCCGCCGAGCACGGAGTAGTAGCAGATGATGAACGCGGGGATCATGATCGCCACGAGGCCGCACCAGCCGAGGTTTTTGTTGACCATCTTGTAGGCGGTCATGGGGTTTGCCTGCGAGCGGCGGCCGAGATAGATCTCGCTGAGCATCGTGACAAAGCCGATGAGCAGCACGCACGCGATGTAGATGAGCACGAAGGCGGCGCCGCCGTTTTGCGACGTCTTGTACGGGAAGCCCCAGAGGTTGCCGAGGCCCACGGCGCTGCCGGCGGCGGCGAGGATGAAGCCGATACCGCTGGCAAATCCAACTTTTTTCTTTTCCATGACAGGTTTCCTTTCCGACCATTTCGTTTTTTATACAAAAAAATCGGCCCCGACCAAAACGGTCGGGGCCGACTCTTGGTATACCAAGTGCTGTCGTGTTATCCCGCGAATACCGGTTTGGCGCGTCCTGTTGGCGGCGTAATGCCCAGAATGCCGAGTATAACAAAAATCGACACTGCAAGCACAGTGTCGATGGTAAGCAGGAGGACGCTATTGTTGTTGGTATTCGCGTCAGAGCATGCGAAGCCGGCCGCGCATGTGGTCGCGGTGCTGTCGTTTTTGCAGCTGAAAAACGAATTGCGCATGGCTTGCAGCTCCTCTCGAATGGATGTGGCTGTCATTGTACGCGCCGGGGCGGCGGTTGTCAACGGCGGGATGATTTTGCATTTTTGATAAGGACGTTTCAAATTTTTGAATCATTCAGCAAAGCCCCGGCGCACGGTGTTCACCGCGCGCCGGGGGAGCGAAAAAGCAGGTCAGGCGTTTGCTTCGAGCTTGTGCAGGGCTTTGCGAAACTGCGTCGCAAACAGGATGGCCGTGCACGTGACGGCAATCACGTCCGCGACCGGCTCGGCCAGATACACGGCCGTCGTCTGGTCGGGCAGCAGCGCCGGCAGCAGATAGATCAGCGGCAGGAGCAGCACGAACTTGCGCAGCACGGCCACGATGATCGAGCACACCGCGCTGCCGATGGACACGAACGTCATCTGGCAGGCGATCTGGATGCCGAACAGGAACAGGCCCGCGCAGTAGATGCGCAGCACGCGCGCCGTGAAGGCGATGAGCTCCGCGTCCGGCGTGAAGATGCGCGCGAACAGGCCGGGGAAGAGCTCGATGAGCAGCCAGAGCGAGACGGAGTAGATCAGGCACACCTTCAGCAGCAGACGGAACGTTTCGCGCACGCGGTCGGTGTTCTTTGCGCCGAAGTTGTAGCTCGTGATCGGTTGTGCGCCCTGACCGATGCCCTGCAGCGGCAGCATGGCAAACTGCATCACGCTCGTGAGGATCGTCATGGCGCCGACGGCGATGTCGCCGCCGTACTTGAGCAGGGAAGCGTTGAAGCACACGGAGATGACGCTCTCGCTCGCCTGCATCGTGAACGTGGCCAGGCCGAGCGCCACGCACGGCAGGATGAGCTTCGGCGAGACGAAGAGGTTTTGGCGCCGCAGGCGCAAAAACGCCTTCTTCCCGCACAGGAACACCAGCACCCACGCGCACGAGAGCCCCTGCGAGAGCACGGTCGCCAGCGCCGCGCCGCGCACACCCATGCCCAGTGCGAAGATGAAGATCGGGTCGAGGACGATGTTCGCCGCCGCGCCGATGAGCACCGTGTACATACCCACCTTGGCAAAGCCCTGCGCCGTGATGAACGCGTTCATGCCCAGCGTGAGCTCGACAAAGAGCGTGCCGAATGCATAAATATGCAGGTAGTCGGCAGCGTAGTCAATGGTGTTTTCACTCGCGCCGAAGGCGAGCAGCGCCTTGCGCCCCCAGAGGAGCAGCACCGCCGTGAGCACGACGGAGATGCCGATCTGCAGCGTGAAGCAGCCGCCGAGCGTCTTTTCCGCGCTGTCCATATCGTCGCGCCCCATGTAGATCGACGCGCGCGGCGCGCCGCCCGAGGCCGTGAAGCACGCGAAGGCCGACACGATCAGGATGATCGGCAGGCACACGCCTACGCCGGTCAGCGCGCTGCTGCCGACCTCGGGAATGTGGCCGATGTAGATGCGGTCGACGATGTTGTAGAGCATGTTCACGAGCTGCGCGATCACCGTCGGGATCGCAAGCCGGCGCAGGAGCTGTCCGACCGGCTCCGTGCCGAGAAATGTTTTGTCCTGCTGCATTTAAGTTTCCTCCCTGTTGGCCATGCGGTCGAGATTCTGCGCGAACGCCGTCAGACACTGCTGGAACGTTTCGAGCGCTTCTGGCGCGAGGCCCGCGGACATCTGCGCGGCGAACTGCTCCTGCAGCGCCTGACCGCGCGCGATGATCGGCGCTGCTTTGTCCGTGCACACGAGCCGGCAGCGGCGGCGGTCGCCGGGGTCGCGCGTGCGCAGCAGGTAGCCCCCGCGCACGAGATTGTCCACGTGGAACGACACGATGCCCGGCTTGAGCTTCCGGTACGTGCAGATGTCGCGCGCGGTGTCCAGCCCCGGATTGTTGGCCAGAAAGAGCAGAATGTCCACGGCATTTTGCGCCATGTCCAGCTCCGCACTCAGCGGCTGCATGACGGCGGCGTAAGCGTCGAGGATGCGGCGCGTGTAGGTATAGACCTGAGATGCGTTGAGCACGATGGTCGCCTCCCAAAATAGTTCAATTTTGAACGATTTTGTATTATACCAGCATCCGCCCGGAAAGCAAGCGGAAAATTGTGAACATTTGTACGTTGACAACGGCGCGATCATGTGTATAATTGTATACAATAATACAAAGCAACAGAAAGGAGCCCCACTGCCATGCTTGAAATATCCGGAAAGACGAATTTACTGGAGCAGAATGCGTATAAATATTCGCTCCAGGACGTGGCGGAGCCGAACCTCCAGCGCGACATCTACACGCAGGGAATGGTGCCGAAGGTGCCGTTCAACCACCGGCGCGTGCCGATGAACATGCCCGAGGAGATCTGGATCACGGACACATCCCTGCGCGACGGGCAGCAGTCCGTGGAGCCGTACACGGTCGACCAGATCGTCAACATTTATAAGTACCTGTCCCGGCTCGGCGGGCCGTATGGCATCATCCGGCAGACGGAGTTTTTCATCTACAGCAAAAAAGACCGCGAGGCACTCGAAAAGTGCATGGAGCTGGGGCTGAAGTTCCCGGAGATCACGACGTGGATCCGCGCGACAAAGGAGGACTTTCGCCTCGTGCGCGACCTCGGCATCCGCGAGACGGGCATCCTCGTCAGCTGCAGCGACTACCACATCTTCAAGAAGATGAAAATGACCAGAAAGCAGGCCATGGACTACTACCTTGCCACCGTGGCCGATGCGTTTGAGGCCGGGGTCGTCCCGCGCTGCCACCTCGAGGACATCACGCGCGCCGACTTTTACGGCTTTGTGGTGCCGTTTGTCAACGAGCTGCAAAAGCTCTCGCGTCAGGCGGGCATCCCGGTCAAGATCCGCGCGTGCGACACCATGGGCTACGGCATCCCCTACACGGAGGCGGCGCTGCCGCGCAGCGTGGCCGGCATCATCTACGGCCTGCAGCAGTACTCCGACGTGCCGAGCGAGTGCCTCGAGTGGCACGGGCACAACGACTTTTACAAGGCCGTCGTCAACGCCTCGACCGCGTGGCTCTACGGCGCGTGCGCGGTCAACTGCTCGCTGCTGGGCATCGGCGAGCGCACGGGCAACATCCCGCTCGAGGCGATGGTGTTCGAGTATGCGTCGCTGCGCGGTTCGCTCGACGGCATGGACCCGACGGTCATCACCGAGATCGCCGACTACTTCCAGCACGAGATCGGCTACGACATCCCGCCGATGACGCCGTTCGTCGGGCGCGACTTCAACGCCACGCGCGCCGGCATCCACGCCGACGGCCTGCTCAAGGACGCCGAGATCTACACGATCTTCGACACCGAGAAGCTGCTCAACCGCCCGGCGTCCGTGCAGGTCGGCAAGACGTCCGGCCTTGCGGGCATCGCCTACTGGATCAACCAGAACTACCACCTGACCGGCGAAAAACAGATCGACAAGCACGACCCGCTCGTGCTCGCGCTCAAGGGCTGGGTGGATGCGGAATACGAGGACGGCCGCCAGACCGTCCTGTCCGTCAAGGAACTCAAAGCCAAGATCGCGGAGCTGGCCCCCGGCCGCTTCGCGCAGGTTTGACAGGAGGCGCAGAATGAAAGATTTCCGTACCGTTACGCTGGCCGATCAGGTGTTTGAGCGGCTGGAATCCGATATCATTCAGGGCGTGTACCCGCGCGGCGAGGTGCTCACGGAGCTGAAGCTCGTCGAGCAGCTCAACGTCAGCCGCACGCCCATCCGCGAGGCGCTGCGCCGCCTCGAGCAGGAGCACCTCATCGCCGACACCGGCAAGGGCTCCGTCGTGCTCGGCATCACGGCCGAGGATCTGGTGGACATCATGGACATCCGCTGCCGGATCGAGGGGCTTGCGTCCTACTACGCGGCGAAAAACGTCTCGCCCGAGGGGCTTGCGCGCCTGCGGCACATTCTGGACCTGCAGGAGTTTTACTTTGAAAAGCGCGACGCCGAGCACCTGCGCGAGATGGACGACCAGTTCCACGACGTCATCTGCGACATGAGCGGCCACGCCGTCATCAGCGACACACTCGTCCCGCTGCACCGCAAGACCCGCCGCTACCGCAAGGCGTCCATCGCCGACACCAAGCGCACGGCGCAGGTGGTCAAAGAGCACCGCGCCATCTTCGACGCCATCGCCGCCGGAGACGCCGACCGCGCCGCCGCGCTCACGACCGAGCACACCATCCACGCAAAAGAAAGTATGATGGGGAGGCTGAAAAACCATGGGTGAGACCCTTGCTCAGAAAATCATCCGTGCCCACCTGCTGCACGGCGACATGACGCCCGGCAGCGAGATCGCGCTGCGCATCGACCAGACGCTCACGCAGGACGCCACCGGTACGATGGCCTATCTGGAGTTTGAGACGATGGGCATCCCGCGCGTGAAGACCGAGCTGAGCGTGGCCTATGTCGACCACAACACGCTGCAGTCCGGCTTTGAAAACGCGGACGACCACCGCTATCTCCAGACCGTGGCCAAAAAGCACGGCGTCTGGTTCTCCCGCCCGGGCAACGGTATCTGCCACCAGGTGCAGCTCGAGCGCTTCGGCAAGCCGGGCAAGACGCTCATCGGCTCGGACAGCCATACGCCCACCGGCGGCGGCATCGGCATGCTGGCCTTCGGCGCGGGGGGCATGGACGTCGCGGTCGCCATGGGCGGCGGCGCGTATTACATCACGATGCCGAAAATGTTCAAGGTCAACCTCACCGGCACGCTGCGGCCCTACGTCACGGCCAAAGACATCAGCCTCGAGCTGCTGCGCATCCTGTCGGTCAAGGGCGGCGTCGGCGCGATCATCGAGTGGGGCGGGCCGGGTATCGCGGCGCTGTCCGTGCCCGAGCGCGCCACGATCACGAACATGGGCACCGAGCTCGGCGCGACGACGTCCATCTTCCCGTCGGACGACGTGACGCGCGCCTTCCTCACCGCCGAGGGGCGCGAGGCGGACTTTATCCCCCTTGCGAGCGACCCGGACGCGCGCTATGACCGCATCATTGACATCGACCTCAACACGCTGCAGCCCATGATCGCCTGCCCGCACAGCCCGGACAACGTCGTCCCCGTGGAAACGCTCGCGGGCACGAAGGTCGATCAGGTCTGCATCGGCTCGTGCACGAATTCGTCTCTGTTCGATATGCTCAAGGTCGCAGCCCTGCTCAAGGGCAGGACCATCGCCCCGGGCGTGAGCCTGTCCATCTCGCCGGGGTCGAAGCAGGTGCTGACCATGCTGGCCGACTGCGGCGCGCTCACGGACATCCTCGCCAGCGGCGCGCGCCTGCTCGAGTGCGCGTGCGGCCCGTGCATCGGCATGGGCTTCTCGCCCAACTCCGGCGGCGTGAGCCTGCGCACGTTCAACCGCAACTTCCTCGGCCGCAGCGGCACGAAGGACGCGCAGGTCTACCTCGTGTCCCCGGAGACGGCCGTCGCCGCCGCGCTCACCGGCACGATCACCGACCCGCAGACGCTCGGCCCCATGCCGGCCGTCACGCTGCCGGAGCAGTTTCGCATCGACGACAGCGCCGTGCTGCCGCCCGCCCCGGCGGACGAGGCGGACGCGGTGGAGGTGCTGCGCGGGCCGAACATCCAGCCCTTCCCGCAGAGCAGGCCCTTTGCCGACACGCTCACGGCGGAGCTCGTGCTCAAGGTGGGCGACAACATCACGACCGACCACATCATGCCGGCGGGGGCGAAGATCCTGCCGTATCGCTCGAACATCCCGAAGCTGTCGGAGTTTTGCTTCACGGTCTGCGACCCGACCTTTCCGGCGCGCGCCAGAGCGGCCGGGGACGGCATCATCGTCGGCGGCAGCAACTACGGGCAGGGCTCGTCGCGCGAGCACGCGGCGCTCGTGCCGATGTATCTCGGCATCCGCTGCGTCGTGGCCAAGAGCTTCGCGCGCATCCATGCGGCCAACCTCATCAACGCCGGCATCCTGCCGCTGACGTTTGAAAACCCGGCCGATTACGACGCGCTGCAGCCCGGCGCGCGGCTGCGCATCGACGGCATCCGTGCCGGCATGGCAGCGGGGAAACTGACGCTCACGGACACGGCGGCGGGCAAGGCCTACTCCGTCGTGTGCAGCCTCACCGAGCGGCAGCAGGCCATCCTGCTCGCCGGCGGACTGCTCAACTACACAAAGGAGCATGCACTATGAACGATATTGACCGCGCCTGTGCGGCGTTTCGCACACTGCTGACTGAGCAGCAGGCCCGCGTCGCGGGCATGACCGCCGAGCGGGTGGACTATACGAAAAAAGCGACCGTGACCATCGGTCTTGTCGACGGCGACGGCATCGGCCCGATCATCATGGAGCAGGCGGTGCGCGTGCTCGAGGCGCTGCTCGCCGATGAGATCGCGCGCGGCAGCATCGCCCTGCGGCGCATCCGCGGCCTCACGATCGAAAACCGGCTGGCCTGCAATCAGGCCGTGCCGGACGATGTGCTCGATGAGATCCTGACCTGCGACGTGCTGCTCAAAGGCCCGACGACGACGCCCATGGGCGGCGTGCTCGAGAGCGCGAACGTGAAGCTGCGCCGCGCGCTCGACCTCTACGCGAACGTCCGCCCCGTGACCATCCCCGAGCAGGGCATCGACTGGACGTTCTTCCGCGAGAACACGGAGGGCGAGTACGCCCTCGGCAGCCGCGGTGTGGAGCTGCCCGGCATGGCCGTGGACTTCAAGGTCACGACCGACCCCGGCACGCGCCGCATCGCCCGCGCGGCGTTCGACTATGCCCGGCGCAACGGCAAGACGCGCGTGACCGTCGTCACGAAGGCGAACATCCTCAAAAAGACGGACGGCAAGTTCACCGCCCTCTGCCACGAGGTGGCCGCCGATTATCCCGAGATCACCGTCGATGACTACTATATTGATATCATGGCGGCGAACCTCGTCAACGAGCGGGTGCGCAGCGGCTTTCAGGTGCTGCTGCTGCCGAACCTCTACGGCGACATCATCACCGACGAGGCCGCGCAGCTCCAGGGCGGCGTCGGCACGGCGGGCAGCGCCAACATCGGCGACCGCTACGCCATGTTCGAGGCCATCCACGGCTCGGCGCCGCGCATGATCGAGCGCGGCATGGGCGACTACGCCAACCCCCAGAGCATCCTGCGCGCAGAGGTCATGCTGCTGCGGCACATTGGCCGCGCGGCCGCGGCCGGCCGGCTCGAGGCGGCGCTCGATGCCTGCCCGGCCGTCATCACCGGCCAGCCGGACGGCGCGACATGCGCCGACTACGGCGACGGGGTGCTGAAATTGCTCTGAAGCACACGGCGGCGCGCCCAAACGGGCGCGCCGCCGAGTCTGTCTGTATCCGGTTCTTGGCGCAGAGATGCGTGTCAACGCGGAACGGAAAATGACGGAATTTTTCGTGCAAAAAGACGGCGCGCAAAGCCGCCGGATTTGTTGACAGACCGGGCGGTTATGTGATATCATATCAAAAATTTGCGATTCGGCAGAAATGAGGCGAGGAAAAATGGTTGCGGCCGCAGAGAATATGCAGGCATTTGGGTGGGATCTTTTTCCCGGCAACCGTGATTCTGTTTTTCTTGGCAGCGGCAGCATTGCCGGTGACGAACTTGATATTTCTTCTTTCGTGGTATTACCTGGTTTCGTAGATGTGCATGTACATCTCCGTGAGCCGGGTTTTTCTTATAAGGAGACCATTTCGTCCGGCACGCTTGCTGCGGCGCACGGCGGATACAGCCGCGTGTGCGCCATGCCCAATCTGGATCCGGCGCCGGACAGTTTGCAGACGCTTGCCCCCCAGCTGGAGCGCATCCGCACGGATGCGGTCATCGATGTGACGCCCTACGGCGCGATCACCGCGCACCGCGGCGGCAGGGAGCTCGCGGACATGGAGCAGCTCGCGCCCTATGTCGCCGGCTTTTCCGACGACGGCAGCGGCGTGCAGGATGCGGACGTGATGCGCGCCGCGATGCGCAAGGCGGCAAGCCTCGGCAAGCTCATCGCCGCGCACTGCGAGGACAACACCCTCCTGCACGGCGGCTATATCCACGACGGCGCGTATGCCCGCGCCCACGGGCACAAGGGCATCAGCAGCGAGAGTGAGTGGCGGCAGCTGGAGCGCGATCTCGAGCTGGTGCGCGAGACAGGCTGCGCCTATCATATGTGCCACGTGTCCACCAAGGAGAGTGTGGCGCTCATCCGCCGGGCGAAGGCGCAGGGGCTGGACGTCACCTGCGAGACCGCACCGCACTACCTCGTGCTGACCGAGGACGACCTGCGCGAGGACGGCAGCTTCAAGATGAACCCGCCCCTGCGCACGCAGGCCGACCGGCAGGCGCTCATCGAGGGCATCCTCGACGGCACAGTGGACATGATCGCGACCGACCACGCGCCGCACAGCGCGCAGGAAAAGGCCAGGGGCCTCGCCGGGAGCGCCATGGGTATCGTCGGCCTTGAGACGGCGTTTCCCGTGCTCTATACCCACCTTGTGCGCACCGGCGTGCTGACGCTCGACAAGCTCGTGGAGCTCATGGCGGTCAACCCCAGAAAGCGCTTCGGCTTCCCGCTGCGCGCGGACGATTATGCCGTCTGGGACCTGAACACGGAGTACCGCATCGACCCGGCGCAGTTTTGCTCCATGGGAAAGAGCACGCCCTTCGCCGGACAGACGGTCTACGGGCGGTGCGTGCGCAACGTCTGCGGCGGCGCCGTCGTCTGGCAGGACGCGCAGGACTGAGCGCCTTACACCTACATACAAAAATACATCACATACAGAACCTTTTACGTACTGAGGAGGAAATCACATGCCCAAGAGAACGGATCTGAAGAAAATTATGATCATCGGCTCCGGCCCGATCGTCATCGGTCAGGCCGCTGAGTTTGACTATGCCGGCACGCAGGCGTGCCTGTCGCTCAAGGAGGAGGGGTACGAGGTCATTCTCGTCAACTCCAACCCCGCCACGATCATGACGGATACCTCCGTCGCGGACAAGGTGTACATGGAGCCGCTGACGCTGGAGTATGTGGCGCGTATCCTGCGCAAGGAGCGCCCGGACGCGATCGTCCCGGGCATCGGCGGCCAGACCGGCCTGAATCTGGCGATGCAGCTCGAGCAGAAGGGCGTGCTCAAGGAGTGCCAGGTCGAGCTTCTCGGTACGGACAGCGACAGCATCCGCCGCGCCGAGGACCGCGAGCAGTTCAAGGAGCTCTGCCAGAGCATCGGCGAGCCGGTCATCCCGTCGCAGATCACCTACAACCTCGAGGAGGCCAAGGCCGCGGCCGCGGCCATCGGCTATCCGGTCGTGCTGCGCCCGGCGTTCACGCTTGGCGGCACGGGCGGCGGCTTTGCCGACGACGAGGCGCAGCTCGTCGAGCTGGGCATGCAGGCGTTCAAGCTCTCGCCCATCCATCAGGTGCTGATCGAAAAGAGCGTCAAGGGCTATAAGGAGATCGAGTTTGAGGTCATGCGCGATGCGTCCGACCGCGCCATCACCATCTGCGGCATGGAGAACATCGACCCCGTGGGCGTGCACACCGGCGACTCCGCCGTCGTCGCGCCGATCATGACGCTCAGCGACCATGACATGAAGATGCTCAACGACAGCGCGATCAAGATCATCCGCGCGCTGAAGATCCAGGGCGGCTGCAACGTGCAGTTTGCGCTCAACCCCAAGACCTCGGAGTACTTCCTCATTGAGATCAACCCCCGCGTCTCCCGCTCGTCGGCGCTGGCGAGCAAGGCCAGCGGCTATCCCATCGCGCGCGTCACGGCCAAGGTCGCCGTCGGCATGAACCTCGATGAGATCGCCGTCGCCAACACGACGGCCGCGTTCGAGCCGTCGCTGGACTACGTGGTCGCAAAGCTGCCGCGCTTCCCGTTCGATAAGTTCTCGACCGCCGCCAACACGCTCGGCACGCAGATGAAGGCCACGGGCGAGGTCATGGGCATCGGCAGTACGCTCGAGGAGTGCCTGCTCAAGTCCGTCCGCTCGCTGGAGATCGGCGCGCAGCACCTCTGGCTGCCGAAGTTCCAGAACATGACCAAGGCGGAGCTGACCGAGTACCTGCACCAGTTCCGCGATGACGGCCTCTTTGCCGTCGCGCAGCTGCTGCGTCTGGGCGCGAGCGTGGACGAAGTTGCTGCGCTGACGATGATCACGCCGTACTTCCTCGAGACCATCCGCGGCATCGTGGACATGGAGCAGACGCTCTGCGCGCACAAGGGCGACGGAGAGACGCTCAAGCGGGCCAAGCAGATGGGCTTCTGTGACCCCTACATCGCGCGGCTCTGGGGCGTGCGCGAGGAGGATGTGTATGCCCAGCGCGTGCAGCTGGGGCTCTACCCCGCCTACAAGATGGTGGACACCAGCCACACCGGCGCTTACATCCCCTATTTCTACTCCACCTATGCCCCCGGCGCAAAGAGCGAGGCGCGCCGCTCGGACAAGAAGAAGGTCGTCGTGCTCGGCGCAGGCCCGATCCGCATCGGTCAGGGCGTGGAGTTTGACTACTCCACCGTCCACGCGGTGCAGACCATCCGGCGCGCGGGCTACGAGGCCATCATCATCAACAACAACCCCGAGACGGTCTCCACCGACTACACGACCGCCGATAAGCTGTATTTCGAGCCCCTCACGCCCGAGGACGTCATGAACATCCTGCATGAGGAGCAGGCCGATCAGGTGATCGCCAGCCTCGGCGGCCAGACGGCCATCAATCTGGCGCAGCCGCTCATGATGCGCGGTGTGCAGATCATCGGCACGGACTGCGCCGCGATCGAGCGCGCGGAGAACCGCGACTGCTTTGAAAAGCTGCTGCTCGAGCTGAACATCCCGCAGCCGATGGGCGCGGCGGTGACGAATCTGGACGACGGTCTCAAGGCTGCGCACACGGTGGGCTATCCGGTGCTGGTGCGCCCGTCGTTCGTGCTGGGCGGCCGCGCCATGGAGATCGTGGCCGACGACGAGATGCTGCGCCACTATCTGCAGAATGCCGTGCGCACCGGCGAGGGCAAGCCCGTGCTGGTCGACAAGTACATCTCCGGCCGCGAGGTCGAGGTCGACGCCATCTGCGACGGCAGAGACGTGTTCGTGCCCGGCATCATGGAGCTGGTCGAGCGCACCGGTGTCCACTCCGGCGACTCCATCAGCGTCTCCCCGCCGTTTTCCATCTCCGACAAGGTCAAGGGCACGATCCTGACCTATGCCAAGAAGCTCGGTCTGGGCATCGGCATCGTCGGCCTGTATAACATCCAGTTCATCGTCGATAAGAGCGACCATGTCTACATCATCGAGGTCAACCCCCGCTCGTCGCGCACGGTGCCGTTTTTGTCGAAGGCCACGGGCTATCAGCTCGCGGACATCGCCACGAACGTCATCCTCGGCACGAGCCTCAAGGAGCAGGGCATCTTCGACCTGTATCCGCCGGAGAAAGAGCGCTGCTATGTCAAGGCGCCGGTGTTCTCCTTCGCCAAGCTCCACGGGCTGGACGCCTACCTCTCCCCGGAGATGAAGTCCACGGGCGAGGCCATCGGCTACGACAAGAAGCTCTCGCGCGCCATGTACAAGGCGCTGCAGGCCTCCGGCATGAACGTGCAGAACTACGGCACCGTGTTCGTGACGCTGGCCGATGAGGACAAGCCCGAGGGCCTGCCGCTCGTGCGCCGGTTCTATGAGATGGGCTTTAACATCGAGGCGACCGCAGGCACGGCTGCCTACCTCAAGTCCTTCGGCATCCGCACGCGCGTGCGCGGCAAGATCAGCGACGGCAGCCGCGAGATCCTCGATTCCATCCGCAGCGGCTACGTCAGCTACATCATCAACACCCGCTCCATCCATTCGAGCGTCCACGCGCAGGACGGCGCCGCGATCCGGCGCTGCGCGGTGGAAAACGGCGTGACCGTCTTTACCTCGCTCGATACGGTGCGCGTGCTGCTCGACGTGCTCGAGGAGACGACGCTGGCCGTGTCCACGATCCACGCGGAGTAAGCCATGCAGCAGAAACGTTTCACCATTGCGGAAAACGCGCCCGTCGCCCGCGGGACGTATCGTCTGCGTCTCACGGGGGACACCGCCGCGATCACCGCGCCGGGGCAGTTTGCGGACATCCGGCTCGCCGGATATTTTCTGCGCCGCCCCGTGTCGGTGTGCAGCTGGAGTGACGGCGCGCTGACGCTGTATTATAAAGTGGCGGGCGCAGGCACGGCACAGCTGAGCACGCTGGCGCCGGGCACGGAGCTGGACCTGCTGGTCGGTCTCGGCAACGGCTTTGACACCGCACCCGCCGGCGCGCGGCCGCTGCTGGTCGGCGGCGGCGTGGGCGCGTCCCCGCTGTACGGTCTGGCGCAGCAGCTCGTGGCCGAGGGGCGCAGCCTGCTGGCCGTGCTCGGCTTTCGCACGGCGGCAGAGGTGCTGCTTGCCGATGCGTTTGAAGCGCTCGGCATCCCCGTCACGGTCGTGACCGAGGACGGCACCATGGGCGCGCGCGGCTTCGTGACCGACGCGCTGCCCGAGGGCGGCACCTATGTGTATGCCTGCGGGCCGATGCCCATGCTGCAGGCGCTGTGCAGCGCGACGCCGCTCGACGGTCAGCTGAGCCTTGAGGCGCGCATGGGCTGCGGCTTCGGTGCGTGCATGGGCTGCACCTGCGAAACGACGCACGGCAGCAAGCGCGTCTGCAAGGACGGGCCCGTGTTCACAAAGGAGGAGATCGTATGGCCGCAACAGCCGTAACGCTCTGCGGGATCGAGCTGGAAAACCCCATCATCCCGGCCAGCGGCACGTTTGGCTACGGGCAGGAGTTTGCGCAGCTGTATGACATCAATATGCTCGGCACGTTCTCCTTCAAGGGGACGACGCGCGCGCCGCGCTTCGGCAACCCCACGCCGCGCATCGCCGAGTATGCCGGCGGAATGCTCAACGCGGTGGGGCTGCAGAACCCCGGCGTGGACGCGGTCATCGCGCACGAGCTGCCAGAGCTGAAAAAGGTGTTTCACAAGCCGGTCATGGCGAATGTGAGCGGCTTCAGCGTGGAAGAATATGCCGAGGTTTGCGCCAGGCTTGACGCGCAGCCGCAGGTCGGCTGGCTGGAGGTCAACATCTCCTGCCCGAACGTCCACGGCGGCGGCGCTGCCTTCGGCGCGGAGCCGTCGGCCGCGGCGGAGGTGACGCGCGCGGTGCGCGCCGTGACGAAAAAGCCGATCATCCTCAAGCTCTCGCCGACGGCGGCGGACATTGCCGCCGTTGCCAAGGCCTGTGAGGACGCGGGCGCGGACGGCGTGAGCCTCATCAACACCCTGCCGGGTATGCGCATCGACCTTGCGCGCCGCCGCCCGCTGCTGGCAAACCGGACCGGCGGCATGTCCGGCCCCGGTATGTTCCCGCTGGCTGTGCGCATGGTCTATCAGGTGTACGAGGCGGTGCGCATCCCCATCGTGGGCATGGGCGGCGTGACGAGCGCGCAGGACGTTCTGGAGCTGATGCTCGCGGGCGCGACGGCGGTCGGTGTGGGCGCTGCAAACCTGGTCGAGCCGTATGCCTGCAAGCACATCATTGAAACTCTGCCGGACGCGATGGCGCGCTTCGGCATCGACAATCTCAGAAACATCATAGGAGGAGCACATCATGGGTAAGGACGTTATCATTGCGCTGGATTTTGACAGCCGGGAAAAGACGCTCGCATTTCTCGACCTCTTTCAGGACGAGAAGCCGTTTGTGAAGATCGGCATGGAGCTGTTTTATGCCGAAGGGCCGGACATCGTGCGCCAGATCCACGCGCGCGGCCACAGGATCTTTCTCGACCTCAAACTGCACGACATCCCGAACACGGTGAAAAAGGCGATGGCCGCGCTCTCGGCGCTGGATGTGGATATCATCAACCTCCACGCTGCCGGCACGAAGGCCATGATGAGCGCCGCGCTCGAGGGACTGACCCGGCCGGACGGCACGCGCCCGCTGCTCATCGCCGTGACGCAGCTGACCTCCACGGATCAGGAGCGCATGGACCGGGAGCTGCTCATCCACGCGCCGATCGACGAGGTCGTGCTGCACTATGCGCGCAATGCGCGCGATGCCGGTCTTGACGGCGTGGTCTGCTCCCCGCTGGAGGCGGGCAGCATCCATGCGCGCTGCGGCGCGGACTTTCTGACCGTGACGCCCGGCGTGCGCTTTGCCGACGGGGAGAGCGGCGACCAGAAGCGCGTCACAACGCCGGAGCGCGCCCGGGAGATCGGCTCGGACTACATCGTCGTCGGCCGTCCGATCACGCAGGCGGACGATCCCGTCGCCGCCTATCGCCGGTGCGTGGCCGCGTTCGTCGGCTGAGCGCCGGATCAGAGACTTTTTCAACAGGAGGAACTGCTATGGATATCAAACACGAAGTTGCGCGCAGCCTGCTCTCGATCGAGGCGGTGTTCCTGCGCCCGCAGGAGCCGTTCACGTGGGCCAGCGGCATCAAGAGCCCCATCTACTGCGACAACCGCCTCATCCTGACCGCGCCCGAGGCGCGTGATCTGGTCGAGCGCGCCATCGCCGAGACGGTCAGGCGCGAGTATCCGCAGGCGCAGGTGCTCATGGGCACGGCCACGGCCGGCATCGCCCACGCCGCCATCGCCGCGTATCTGCTCGGTCTGCCGATGGGCTATGTCCGCTCGAGCAGCAAGGATCACGGCCGTCAGAACCGCATCGAGGGCAAGCTCGTCCCGGGGCAGAAGGTCGTGGTCGTCGAGGATCTGATCTCCACCGGCGGCAGCGTGCTCGACGCGGTGGACGCGCTGCGTGAAGCCGGCGCGGAGGTGCTCGGCGTCGTGAGCATCTTCACCTACGGCATGAAAAAGGGCGTGGAGCGGCTCGCCGCAGCGCAGGTCAGAAACGTGAGCCTCACGGATCTGGACACCGTCGCCAGCACGGGTGCACAGGAGGGCTACATCACCGAGGCCGACGTCGCGCGGCTGCTGGCCTTCCGCGAAAACCCCTCCGACGAGAGCTGGATCCAGGCAGAAAGTCAGGCGTGATATGAAGCATCTGATCGACATTATGCAGCTGACCCCGCAGGAGATCATGGAGCTCATCGACACCGCCTGCGCGATCATGGAGCACCCCGAGCAATATGCCCACAAGTGCGACGGGAAGATCCTCGCAACGCTGTTTTTCGAGCCGTCCACGCGCACGCGCCTGAGCTTCGAGAGCGCGATGCTCTCGCTCGGCGGCAAGGTGCTCGGCGTCGCCTCGGCGGAGAGCTCGTCTGCCTCCAAGGGCGAGACCGTCGCGGACACCGTGCGCGTCGTCAGCTGCTACAGCGACATCATCGCCATGCGCCATCCCAAGGAGGGCGCGCCGTTGGTCGCGTCCATGCACGCGCAGGTCCCGGTCATCAACGCGGGCGACGGCGGACACAACCACCCCACGCAGACGCTGACCGACCTCATGACCATCTACCGCGAAAAGGGGCGGCTGGACGACCTGACGATCGGCCTGTGCGGCGACCTGAAGTTCGGCCGCACGGTGCACTCGCTCGTCGCCGCTATGAGCCGCTGCACGGGCATCCGCTTCGTGCTCATCTCCCCGGAGGAGCTCAAGCTCCCGCGCTACGTGAAGGACGAGTATCTCAAAAAGCCCGGCGTCCCCTACACGCAGTCCACGTCGCTCGAGGCCGTGATGCCGGAGCTGGACGTGCTGTATATGACCCGCGTGCAGCGCGAGCGCTTTTTCAACGAGGAGGACTACCTGCGCCTGCGCGACAGCTATATCCTCACGCCGGATAAGCTCGAGACCGCCAAGCCCGACATGAGCATCCTGCACCCGCTGCCGCGCGTCAACGAGATCGCCGCCGCCGTGGACAACGATCCGCGCGCCTGCTACTTCAGGCAGGCGAAAAACGGCCGCTATATCCGCATGGCGCTCATGCTCAAGCTGCTGGGCATCGACTGACGGGAGGAGAAACGTTATGCTTATTGATTCGATTCAAAACGGGATCGTCATCGACCACATCACGGCCGGCAAGGCCATGGAGCTCTACCAGATCCTCGGTCTGGACAAGCTCGCCTGCACCGTTGCCATCCTCAAAAATGTCACCAGCGGCAAGCTCGGCCGCAAGGACATCATCAAGATCGACGGCGAGATGGAGCTCGACTGGGACCTGATCGGCTACGTCGATCCGAGCATCACGGTCAACATCATCCGCGGCGGCGAGCTGCAGGAAAAGCGCACGCTCAAGCTGCCCGAGCGCATCCGCGGCGTGCTGCGGTGCAAGAATCCGCGCTGCATCACCTCGACCGAGCGCGAGCTGCCGCAGGAGTTCGTGCTCACGGATCGGGAGCGGCGCGTCTACCGCTGCCTGTACTGCGAGACCGAGGCGGGAAAGTGATCCCCCGGAAAATCTGATCAACCAAGCGGCGCGTCCGAAACCGGACGCGCCGCTTGTGCTTGCCGTCAGGCAAGCAGCCGGATGCCTTTGGTCATCAGGATCAGCCCGAGGGCGACGATGAGGATCGTGCTGCCCTTGAGCAGATATTTGTTGTACCGCTTCGGGAGAAACGTCCCGAGCAGGCCGAACAGCAGCATAAAGACGTACGTGCCCGCGCCGAAGGCGAGCATGCTCGCCGCGCCGCTTGCCCACGACCCGGACGAGGCGGCGAAGATCCACATCGACGACAGCGCGCCGCACGGCATCAGACCGGTCAGCAGCCCGACGGCAAACGCCTTGCCCCGGAAGCGGCAGGGCCTGGTCAGCTCGGGACTGATCCGGCGCAGAAACGGCACGCCCCACATCCTGAGCCCGATGAGCACCACGAGCAGCCCGCTGACGGTCGGGAGCATAAAGGTAAGCTGCCGCCCATCTTGAGCGGCAGCTTGCTTTTTATAGAATCTACTATCCCTGATACCGGATTCTTTCAACCAGCGTTTCCTTTTTCGGATTACTGCTTAAAACGAGGGAAAGCACAATTTGTAGAATACCAACCAGAAGAATCATAACAAGAATCGGGATAAGAGGAACGTGATAAACGTTCATTCCAAAAATCCCATGATGCTTCGCATAGGAAAACAGTGCATAGCCAAGGGGCAGACCGGCAGCAAGTGCGATGCAGATGGTGCCAACCGTAAAAATCAAGCCCTGTATTTGTAAGCTCAGATTCAACTGCTTATTGGTCATGCCTACCGCTTGCAGCACACCGTATTCCTGCTTCTTCGTGGTGATATTGATGATCATGGTGTTTGCCAGATTCATAAACCCATTGAGACCGACAATTGCCATGAACAGATAGCAGCCAAGCTTCATCATGTTTGTGGCTTTGGAAAACGCAAAAACATCCCTGTTTCTTGCGCTTGTGCGTAAAGTATTTTTATTAGTACCACTGATTCTTTTGCTGCCTCTTATATTGCCGGATCCGGTCGTTGCCGTTTACCTTGCAGAGCCGATTACAGATACACTGGCATGTACCGCAACAGTTACAATGTTTGTCAGATATTATCGAAAATACCTGTCATCTTTACAAAAATAACAGTAGATCGTCCATGCGGCTAGATAGAAAAAATCCGCCGCACTCCTGCTGGGAGCGCGGCGGAACTTTCTGGCGGATAGGGTGGGATTCGAACCCACGAGCCGCTTGCGCGACTACCTGATTTCGAGTGTTGTAAGACTTTGGCAGATTCACGGTTGGAGCAGGTCGTTCCAGGTCGCATTGTCAAGAGCCGGAAACCCAGGCACCGCAAGGAGTTGCGGACATTCCGACCCGTTTCGGCCAGAGCTGATTTGAACCAGCCCAGAGTTCAAATAAAACCGCGTTCTTGCGTAAAATGCCTCCGTTCTTGCGCGTTTGCAAGAAGTCAGGCAAGAAAACAGAGACCCCGGCAGCGTCAATGAAGCACCCTTTCGGACCGAAAAACAGAAAGGAGCTTCGTCATGACATACGATGTAAAGGAACTCGAACAATACCCGGAAATCATGAACAAGGAGCAGCTGCGCAAGGTCTGCCATATCAGCAAGCGGACGGCGCACTATCTGCTGCAGTTCAATCTGATTCCCCATGTTTGCACCGGGAAGAAAACCCGCTGCTACGCCATCAAGAAACGCGACGTCATCGACTTTATGATCAACCGGGAGGTCAACCCCAGCCGGTACATCGTACCCACCAGCTGGTACAAATACGGGAATGAGGACGTAAAGCCCTACAAGATCCGCATTCAGCCGCCCCTCCCCAACGATCCGCAGAAGACGCGGCGCTACTATGAAAGCAAGCTCGCCGACTATCCGGACGTGATCGACGTGACCGCTATCGTGGATTTCACCGGCTATAACCGCCACACGGTCTGTGAGTGGATCCGGTTCGGAAAGCTCCGCGCCCTGGCGCTGCAGCACAAGTACATGATCCCGAAGTGCTACCTGATCGACTGGCTCTCCACAGACGAGCACAACGCAACCACCCGCAAATCCCGCCGCCACATCGACCGGCTCTGGGAGCTGCAGAAATGGAGTGACGGGCAATGAGGGGAAATATCATTGAGGAGCTGTACTACGGCAACATCGACCCACAGGATCGCGGCTACCACCCCCAAAGCCCTGTGAAAAAGGTCTCCGACTCTCTGAACGATCTGGAGGAAAAGCTCACCGAGCAGCTCGCCGGAGAGAACAAGGCGCTGTTCCTCCGCTTCTGTAACGTCTACGCCGAATTCATGGGCGAATCCGAGCTGGACACCTTCATCACCGGCTTCCGCCTGGGTGCAAGGTTCATGATGGATACCTTTCTGAGCGACGACGTACCATTTGAGAGCTTTCTTGAGAGGTAGGATTAACAGCAAAATTTGAAAAGTGTGTTTTTGCAGCCTGTTTTTCTATTGAAAAGTGTGATTCACTGCTTCTGCTACTGAAAATTCGCCGAATATTCACCGGAAATTCGCTTTATTCGCTCTACGAGGGTGAATAAAGCGAATTTTGTAGTGACTGTGCCTGCGATAGTTCTTTAATTATCTGCTTCAGAATACAGCTACAATAGAAGTAGTATTATTCTTACTTCACACCTTACATGAAGAACCTGTAGTCATACAGCGATCCCTCAAATTGCGATAACATCCAACCGATTTGTGCAATTTGGTTGGAAGATTCAATAGTACATGGTAATTTCGAATAAAGGTTAAAACTGTTCCAATTCATCCGTGAAAGCCCAAGTATCTCATTCGCTATTTGCGCCATGTTGCTGGAACCGTAATGACGTATTACTTTCAATGGGAGCGGAACACTTTTACCCCCCTGGAAATACTTGCGATTTGCTGCTTTAACCGATGGCGAAATACCATGTGTATACAGATACATGGTGTTATTGTTCAACGGAAAGCACAATCCTCGTAATACTGGAAATGCATCTGCATCGGAGCAATTGTAATTCAGTGCAAAACATTTCAAGTCATCTTCATAGGTTATTTCTATTAGTTCAACATCTTGAATGCCGGCGCTTGAAAGGCTATCTACAAGGCCCTTGATTTCGTCATTGCGAAAAGGTGTGCGTTTGTGAATTACAACTCTTTTAGGCAATTCCGTGAACGACTTGTAAAACAGCTCTTTTATATTTAGCCCTAATCTATACGCCTCATTTTCGGAAAGATATGGATTGTGTTTTTTATCGATTGTCACATCCTGCAATTTCGATAGTTTATACTTCATACCCAAGCCATCGGAAGTATAGACATGACTACAGCCAATGACAATGTTGTTGCCGCCGCCACCTGGTAGAATACTATACCCAATCCCAGCAAAAGCAGTATCAGGCTGAATCCCAGAAATTGTCCAAGGAGTCCTGCCAGCCTTAACATAAATGGCAAGAGAGAGGGCCCACATGATCTGACAGTTCAAATCGCTTTCTATTGTTTTTTCCCGTATAAACTGTGTAGCAATTTGCTTTTGTGCAGCAAAAGCCTTAACATGGTCGTGTAAGTCAAATTTTAGAAAACCGTCAGAAACGGCAGTATAGACCTCAAATTCCTTAGGAATATAGATCAAAACAACATCCACGTTTGTACTAATCTGATCTATTCTTCGAGTTATTTGATCACAAAAACGTCGAATTGCGTCAACTTCGTTTTGCCCTTTTGTCGCTTCAATATCAACCCAATTAGCAGAAGCTGGGGCAGGAATGTCAACTCCCGTCTTGAAGGCTTCAAAAAAGCCGGGGAATGAGATTAAGTAGTCGGGATTGTGCCTCGCTTCAGAGCGCAGGTTAAGCCCGCATATGAATGAATAAAACTTCTGTTCAAACCCTTTGGGACATATCACTCCTAGTTTTATAGATGAACTAAACAGTTTAGCATAAAGTGGCAAGTCAATCGGCCCATTATTAATCAAGCCCCGCATTGGATGGAAGTCGCCAGCCGTTTTACCAGATGAAGGATTATAAAACAAAAGAGTTGGATCATTATATTCTCTTCCAGTAAACACGATGCGCTTAGGAGAAAAACCCGAAGAGAGCCTCACAGGGTATTTCCTCCCGAAATTAACGCCCAACATTGCGCTTTTACAGCTAATATTGAAGATAAAAGGCGATGTATCTTGGATCGGAAAACAGAGCTTCAAATTACTATTACCTATAACACGCGTAACCCAATTGGAAATGTAGTCATACGTGTTTTTGTTTGGCCTGCCGTTATTAACGCCAGCATTATAATAATCAGCAAATGCTTTTTTCTCTTCTTTTGAATATACTGCTTCATCAGCATAAGTATAGCTTGGTGCAAAGGTCAGATAGCAATACTTCACGTCGAACTGCAGCGATAGCTGAACACCTTGATAACCCGTTATTGTTTTTTTATTTATTTGATACTTGATAACTCTTCTGGTATCCCATAGCTTATCCTTTGAATACCCTAAGCGGCCATTAATCCCTAAAAGGCTAGTAATCGTTTTAAGAATCAACTCTTGAATAGTGCCATTGTGAGCGGCAAAGGATTTGTCTATTGGACACAGTTCAATACTACTTTTCAGTCTGCCCTGACATATGTTTTCAATATCTTCTTTTCTTCCCCAAGCATAGATCAAGCCCTTATACGGAACCGCCATAATGTTATTTTGATATAAAAACTTACAGTAGTCCCAAGGTTTTTCCTCACTCTTATAATTGACTTCAAATATGTAGCATTGCTTTGGAAAAGTGATCGGATATGCGTTTGTGACAACTGCTTTATTTGCGACCTCGTTTGGAAGAATGAAGCTGTTTGATTGGATGGGAGATACAACAGATAACTGCTTTCGAACGGTGTCTAGATCAGTCAAAAATGTCTTGTCATCGCTCATACAGTGACGAGCAATGGAAAACAAGGTGCTGTCAAATCCTTCTGTAGGAATATAGTACGCCGATCTTCCATTAGTGTTCGCATCATCTATCAGCTTAGATACAGCTGAAGATGGATGCGAACCATAGCCGCACCAAAAGAGCCTGCCTGCTCCTTTTTCGGAATATACTTTTTCAAGCGCGCGCATCAATGAAAGGTCTCTACCACTATATCCGATTACAATGAGATCCCTGTTTTGCAATTGGTGGCGTAATGCTTTTTCTAGTTCTCCATCTTGTGTATCGAGCTCGTTTTCGGTATTTTTTAGTGATCCATATTTATAATCACCATGTAATGCAATACATAGTAGCTCCTGGTCAACATCATTTCGATAAACTCGTTCTGACGTCTCAGATGTAATCTCTATCGGGACAAGTGGAGTGTATTGATGTGCACATTTAGCCATAAGGCCATCGAAATTCGTTGTCCAAACACATTTAATTATGTTTTTCTTGGCCAACATCGAAATGATATGATAACCCAAGCTGGGATCATGCGTGGATACCATATGCTGGAAATATTTTCGTCTGTCTTCTGCCAATGGATAGGCTTTTTCTGCAAAGAAAGAATACTCTTCATCGCTATTAAGTGCAGGATATCCGTTTTGAGAGTCGATCCACTTTTGGATCACTTGTCTGACAATCTCCAGCTTTGAATTGCTATAATTCCCAATCGCGCCAGGGTTCTGAGATAGATAAATCTCTTTTTTCCAATCCCAAATACATTCTGTAGCAGACTGTACACCCGATTCAATAGATGCACCTGCCCCAAGTAGGAGAGAATGCGGCATGTCAATATTTTGTTTTAGTGAGCGTAAAAACTCGTCCAATTGCAGCTGTTGCATTCTGTAACCTCCTACTTATAATTATTGTGTTTCTAAAAGCTCTCCGGCACCAGCGCCAATTTATTGATCGACTCGTGGGCTCGGGCAAGGGAGTCGTAGACGGCGAGGACGTCATCGGAGTTCCATGTGCGGAGAGACTTCTCATCGATGACGCCGGCGCTTTCACGGATGATTTTCGCAAGTTGTTCCTCGTCGGCGACAGCGACGACGGCCTGAACAGCAGCGTTGCTCTGTGCCTTTTTGAGATTCAGAATCAGGCTGTCAATGGAGCCCTTGGACTGGACCTCAAAGACATAGATCGCCTTGCCCATGTTGCCAATCTTGGCCTCCCACACGGCGTCTACGACCGCTCCGGTGGTGATCTTCACCTCTGAGCGGCTTTCAAAGCCCAAAAGCTCTCCGATAGCAACCAGCTTTTCTTTGATTTCATCGTGCAGCGACTTGGAATCGCTGGCCGTTTTGGGCGTGACCGTTACAGGGGCCTGATTACCGGGCTCCTTCTTTTCTGCCAGCGGCAGCACTTCATCCCACAGGAAATAGTCAACTGCCAGCAGGTCGTAATCCTCAGCACCGGCTGCCTTGAGCGCAGAGGAGATTTCCTTTGCAATCGCACAGACCTCAGCAAACTTCTTGCCCGTGTATTGATAGTTATACTTGGGCATGTCCGGCACATCGAGGTAGGAGTAGCACAGGATTGTTGTCTTGTTGAATAGGATGTACTCGTTCGGATTGGTATAGGTAAGTAATTCGCTAATCGTTGACGGTCCCATACCTTTCACGGATTTCAGAAAGGTGTTCCACCGCTTTTCAAATTGTACGGTCCCGTACAGCAATTCTGCTAGCTGTTTTTTGAGTGCATCAAAGCCGTTGTCGGCAATCAGCTTGTCCACAACGAATCTTTTATTGCCCCACATGACCATGGACGATAAAACACACATAAGAATAAGAAAGAGCTTGGCCCGTGGGTCGAGCCAAAGCCCTTTCTTATGGCGTTCACCGCTCATGCCGTGATACCCGCCTTTTCAAACTGCTTTTTCAGCATTTTGCAGCCTACAAAGGCGCTGATCGCAGATGTAATGATAGCAGCGGCAAACATGGCAATCAGAATGCCGGTGTTAGCGGTTGCCTGCATGGTGTCGATGTAGCTCTGTTCGGTTCCATTACCCAGCATTGTCTGCGCCCAGCCGTTGGGGTCAGCAAAGAAAACGATATACGATCCAGTGCCGCCGAGAGAGAACAGGATATAAGACAGGCTGTTGAGTTTTTTGCTTTTGTACTGCCCTGCACCAGCAACAAAGTCCGCGACAATCGCCATGATCAGATAGCCCAATGCAAAAGCCCAGTGCATACCGGTCACGAACCAAATAATACCCATGATAACGCCCATTATAGAAAGGCTCCAACGCTTATGTACTTTTGCAATCAGCAAAAGATAAATGGGGCCAGCAAGCAGCCCACCTCCTGCCGGCATGAAAAAAGTAAGTACAGGATTCGTTGCAAAAAAGACACCGCCCACCAATACAAAAACAAATAACAGTGCAGTAAAAATACCTGTTGTTACAAGGTCTTTCACTGTCAGACCTTTGTTCATAGAATTTACTTGATTACTCATTTTGACCTCCTACCTTTCATTGTCTTGACTCGACAAGTGGTTTGTGATATTCTTCGGTTAGATAGTTCTAACCACTGTCTAATACAATACGCATTTATCGAACAACATTCAATAGGTCCCGGCGATGTTCGTCTGTTCCTTTCAAAAGTTCGTCTAATCGTTGCAAAAAGGAGGCGGTCTGTTTTCATGTCTGAAATTATTGACCAGTTTTATACACCGTTGCTGATTGAACACGGTTTTATCCATGACCCAGACAACCAGCAATATGGGGCATTAGGTGACTGCTGGAAACTTTCTCCCGAAGTTGGAGAAGGCTCCTACTGGACTTATGGACAGAAAGACCTATATGATATTAAAATCCACAACTTTTCCTTCCACGAAGATTTCATGTTGGAATGTTCCCTGCCGGAATGTCTGAGTATCACTCGGTATGACTCTATTTCCGGGGAGGAATTATCTCCATACCGTAGGCTGTCTGCCGGTTGTATCAAAACATTTATTGGAGGCTACGCTCCATACAAGGCTTTGATACATAAAAATATTCCAATCCGTTCGGTTGGGATTGAGATTGCACCGGCATATTATGAGGACTACCTGAAAAAACTGTACCCAGAGGCACAGATCAATCCTGTGGATGCATTTCGGAAGATCGACCAAACTTCCGACTTTCCAGAAATGTCACGGTTACTCACAGAAATCAAAGACTATCGCGGGGAAGGGATTGCCGCAAAACTTTTTTATGAGGGTAAAGTCGCAGAAGCTGTTTCAATGGTGGTGGAATATCAGAAGAAGCATCCTGATAAACCAGCCCATAAGCTCTCTCAACAGGATATTGAAAATCTTCAAATAGTTGCCGCTTATCTTAGCGATCACTATGCTTTTGATATTCCTCTGGAACGGCTAACACAGATTGCCTGCATGGGAACAACAAAGCTCAAAAGCTGTTTTAAGAAATACTACGACTGCACCATCACGGAATATGTTCAACAGCGGCGCATGAGCCAAGCAGAATATCTGCTGGCATATACAGAGCTGACAGTCGGGCAAGTTGCCCAAACAGTAGGCTATTCCACTTCAAGCCGATTTGCAGAATTATTCCGAAAAAGCACGGGATTGTTGCCATTAGAGTACAGAAAAAACGCACAGCGAAAGTAAAATGAGCGCCAGGGGGAACTCTGGCGCTCACATGATTATTGAAATATCAACTCTTGAAAAATAGTTTCCTCCACCTGCACTTTCAGCGTGTTCATCAGCCCCACCCAGCGCATGGGGTCACGGGCTTTCAGTTCCTCGGTGACGCCTGCCGCCCCCATCATGCGGAATAGCGAGAAAGGTGGTTATTCCAAAATTATCTTGAATTCGGGGATAATACTGGCAAGCAATGCAAAGTGGTACCCACTTTGCGAAAACAAGCGGATTCCGTTTACACGGAGCCCGCCTGTTTCATGCTTGTTGGGGCGCTGCCCCAATCCCCGCAGAACACAAGTTTTGTGTTCTGGAACGATGGATAAATCCATCGGCTGCGCGATTTTTCAAATCGCTTGTGGGCGGGCAGCTCAGCGCTGCTCCGCCTCTTTTTCCCGTCGTTCATTCGCTTCCTCCTGCTCCTTATCCAACTCCAGAATACGGTCGATATTGGCCTTGGCCGTCAGCAGCTCTTTCATTTCCTCACGGGCTTTTCGGTAGTCGGCGTAGGCCGCTTTCTTCTCCGCCAGCAGCTCGGCGTACTCGGTATTCAGCGCCTTGATGGTGGGCAGCTTCTTGAAGCCCAGTCCATCAAAATAGTTCTTTGCGGCCTTGTGGATCGTGATCTCGCTTTCATGCTCCGCAAGAAATTTCTTGGAGTACCCGGTCTTGCGATAGGCAACGTAGGTATCGCGGGTCTTGGCGTAATTGACAATATGCTCCCGCAGCACCGCAATCTCGGCCATGCGTGTTTCCGCAGCCTTAATCCTTGCGGAAAGCTCGTTGAAGTGAGCAGACGCTGCCGCCGCTTTCTCTGAGAGAACGGCGTAATCTAAAAGCTCATGGTCTTGCAGATAGGCCACCGTCTGTGCCATCTGCTTCAAATTGAACAACGTCGCCCAACGCGCATAACCGGCACCCTTGCCAGCGCGTAATTTTGCCTGAATGTCCACCAGCAGATTCCCGCTACGCTTTTCCGGTTTGACCGGCGCGGCGGCGTTCTTTCGCGGCGTATGCGCCTTTTCACCTGCAATCACCGCGCGGAGATCTGCGGGAGTATAACCGTCACCGAGGGTATCCATGCGAATGGACTTTTTCTGTTTGCCGCCCAACAGGGACGGGACTTTCTTGCCCTTGACCTCATACCCAGCCTGCCGCAGCAGCTCCCGCAGCGCTTCAAAGCTGTCGGGCTTTTGTGCCAGCGCATCGTCAATGGCTGTGCATATCCGCTCCCGGTGGGAGGGCTTCTTTTTGTCGCCCAGCCACTTGTTGTAGCTCTTGCCGTGGCGCTTCGGATTCTCCACGATGGAGTAGCCGTTCTCGATGCAGATGGTATCATTAAGCCGCCGCACGGCGCGGCTGCTGCCCCAAAAGTTTCGGAATTTCCGGGTCTGGCTGAGTGCGGTGGAGTTCCATATCACATGATTGTGAATATGGGCTTTGTCGATATGGGTGCAGACGATATAGGCGTGATTGCCCTTGGTGAAGCGCTTGGCCAGCTCACAGCCCAAACGGTTCGCGTCCTCCGGTGTGATCTCTCCGGGAACAAAGGATTGCCGCAGATGGTAGGCAATCACATTATCCTCGCCGCGCACTCTGCCGGTCTTTTGGATGTACTGATTTTTGGTGAAAAGAAACTCGGCGTCGGCGATCCTGCTATCGCATTGCCAGCTCGTAATTAACCTGCCGCCGTCCGTCTTTTGTGGATTTTCGGTGTAGTCGATGATGTCGCTGATGGCCTGTCCCACCGTGCGGCCTTTGCCGGTGTGGAGAGGCATCAGGCGCGTGGTTGCCATGTTGGACACCTCCTTGAAAAGTAAAACGGCCTGCCGTAGCAGACCGTTTGAAGTGTATGATGTGTAACATGAAAGGTGAGATGAAATTTTTAATACTGCTTATTTTATCAGTTCATGAATGGCCTTCACAATCGTAAGTCCATAGTCAACAAGGAAGGTCTTTTGCTCTTCGGAATATGTCTTCCTTTCTGCTATTGCTTCGTCTGTGCAATGTCTAAAACACTGCATTTGCTTTCTGTAGTTTTTTACTATCGTATCGTCAATGAACCCACAACACACTTTTTCATATTCTGGCGTAATAAATTTTCCATCTTGCTTCAACATATTTTCAATAAGATTTGCAATCTCAGCAATTTTCTCGTCTGTATGCATACAGTTGAAAGACGCCTGTCTGGTAGAGATTTCGATGAATTTTTGGTTTATAGAATCGCTCACCTCAATGTTGCAAGACTTTTGCATAAATGTCAGCTCCGCAACAAAGGCTCTTCTGGTTGCATAGCGGACGGTTCCATTATCGTCTCCACCCAGTGCGATAATTCGGTTCCTAATTTCTCCGTATGTGAAGTCAGCCGGTTCAGCAGGTGGTCTTGCTAATATTCTGGGAAATTCTTTTATCTCATAGCCAAGTGTATTCAGATAATATGTTATTAGATAAAACCAACATTTGTTTTCCGGTGAAAAATTAACATCAGGCTGGCACAGCTCTTTGAATTTGGTGATTGCTTCTTCGACATCATAAATCTCGAATTGGTAATCCTGAGTTTCTTCTTCGCCTGTGAAGAGGTTGTATGTATAGTTCACTTTTTTTACGGAATTCAGAAAGCGATGATGATATTCAGATTCCTTTATATTTTGAAAATAGAACTCTTTTAAGTCCATCAAAGCATCCCCTTATCTTCAAAGATTTCAATTTGCTGAATGTTTACTACTGCGCCAGCCGATAAAGGCTGCGGATGGATTCCACGACCGTATGCCACGACAGGTCGGCAGCATAGGAAAACTTCTTCTGATAAGCCCGCCACAGCTTTTCCATGTTTGGGTCGGCCTCAACTTCATCAAAGGCCGCAGGCGCGTCGGCAAGATACTTCTCTGTACCGCGTTTCCTGGCCGTTGCAATGAGCGCCGCACGGAGATCGGCTGGGATGATGCTCTGGCCGTGGAGCTGGCTCAGAATGTGCAGATCATAGAAATCTCTCATGCGGGTGTTGGTGGTGGCGCGGGACACGACGGTTTCCAGCTTTTCGGCCAGAACGGTTTCCAGATTGTACGCCCAAATTTCGATGGAGCGATCCTCCAACATCAGCTTAAAGCTGTAACGCACCTCGTGGGGCGTGATGGCGTCGCCGGTGGAAATGTCGATCTTGAGCGGCGTTATCACACCGTCAAACTCCGTTTCCATGCTGACACGGATGCCCGGATACTCGGCCTCGTCCATGATCTCGGAAATGCGCTTCAACCGGAACTCCACGCCATCGTCCACCGGTACGGAGATGATGGAGGCAATCATATTCTCTACTTCTTCGATGCCGACCGTCGCACCCTTTACGGTCGCGTCAATGTCCATCGTTGAGCGGGCGTCAAGGCCGACCATGGCAGCCACCAGCATCCCGCCTTTAAGGATAAACTTGTCCCGGTATTCCGAAAGAGAAATGCGCTCCAGAAAACGCTCCATCATGTAATTGCGCATCAGGATTTGCGCATCGGCGGATTTGTCCTTGGAGAGATTGCGGATCAGGTCTTTGAGCTGCCGTGCAGTTTTTATCATAAGAGCACCTCCAAATACTGCCGAAGCAGTTTTTCAACACGGAACATCTGCGCATAGCGCATCAGCTTCCGTAAGTCCTTGTCTTTTCGTTTTGCGTATTGCTTGAGGGCATCCTGAAAGGTCTGCATCTCGATTCCACTGCGGCTGCGGATCAGATCGCAGATCGTGCGCTCCATATCATAGACGGGAACCGGGTTGCCAAAGGGCGTGTTCATTGTGACGATTCCCACATCATGCAATTCTTTCTTGATGGTGTAGACCTTGATGCCATCCGCTTGCAGGCTGGCAGGATTGTATCCGGTCTTGACCGTGATGGAATACGGATTTGGCTCCCGGTCGGTCAGGTCATGGAAAAACAATGCGCTCTCATGGGAGAATACGGCCTGCGCACAGCGAAGGTGCAGCAGGTACATGGCATCCGTCCATGCGTCAGGTGAAACATAAACGCCGTGCGCGGCCTGCTCTACGCCGCGCTGCTTGGCGTAGGCGTAAAACGTGGACTTGGCAATACCGATTTCCAAAACCTGCGCGGTTTTGACGATCCCATTGTTTTGCTGAAAAAGCAGGTCAAGCCGGTTGTAGGCGGTCATGTTATCACTCCCTTCTTGCTAATATTATATCTGAGATTAGCGAGAAAGTAAACAACGATTTTAGAAAAGCAAGCCGAGGCGTTTGCCCCGGCTTGTGCTTTAACTATGGATGAAGTTTTTGATGGCGGTGTTCACGTCTTGCAGCTTGCCAAGCCCCTGCACAGCCAGCAGCGGAAGTCCCATCGGGCTGATCAGAAACGCCAGCCCAAGGAGGATGATGCCGTTCTTTGCGGAGTAGGTAATCAGCACGGCGAAAGCCAGCAGGGAGAGCAGTCCGCTTGCCAGCTTGAACACGAAGCCGGAACAGGACAGCAGCCCCGCGCACAGCCAAACGAACAGGGACAGGATAAGCGACAACGGCGCAAAGAGAATTTTCAGGATGAACATTTTGCGGCCTCCTTTTCACAAAGCGCGGTCAGCGCGTCACGCTCTTTGGCAAGCTTTGCTTCTTCCTTTTCGGTCAAATCACGATCACCGCCCGTGATCTCCAGCTCGCGGAAGCTCTCATAGGCGTTTAACAAAGAATCCCGCAGCGCTTCGGGCGTAGGGCAAAAGTCCACGGTGTTCCAGTCCTGACGGTGGTTGTCAAAACCCATGACCGTGTAGCCTCTGCTGGTCAGGACAACTTCAAAATCCGTATCGCGGTTGAGGTAGTCAGAAAATACTTTCAGCACAATTTCGTTTGTCAGCATACGTTCCGCAGCTCCTTTCCAAGCGGTCAAATCTTTTTCTGATATTAGAATACTTTGCCCATTGGTGTTTTGCAAGGATGCGGCAAAGTCATACGAATAGTTTTCGCCTTTTGCCCGACATCTAACCATATCACATAATCCTTCTTTAGTACAGCTACCTGAACTAATTTTCTCCAGATGGGAAATATAATGTTGGTACAGTTACAGGGACGGGAGGTGTGGTACTTGCAGTTGAATGAAGCCGTCAGCAGGCGTTTGGTTGAGCTGATGCAGGAGCGTGGCATGACGCAGTATCAGCTTTATATGAAAAGCGGCGTACCGAAGTCCACCATCGGTAATCTTGTGAACTGCGCATACCCGTCTATGAAGCTGCGGATCATCCACGAGCTTTGTCAGGGATTGGAGATCGACCTGAGCAGCTTTTTTGCCTCGCCGCTGTTTGATGAAAACAATCTGGAACCGTAGAAGCTCTGATGCTGTTTTGCGTCGGGGCTTTTGCTTTGTGTGAACAGGGGCGGCGGTTATTCCGCCGCCCCTGCGACTTATTTCAGCGCCGCCAGCGAGGAAACAATTTTCTCTGCCGCCGTCCATATCCGCTCCTGACTTTGCTGAATGTCCTCCAGATCGGCCTCATAGATGCGGCCTGTTTCGTGGGCGCGGCGGGTGAGCTGGTTGAGGTTGTTGCTGGAATACCGAAGCAGGGACACCAGCTCCCGCAGCTCCGGAAGGTCGAGCTTCACCACATATCCGTCAATCGCCATCTTGCGGAGATACGCCGCCATGTTGGTGGTGCCGAACTGTGCCATCTTCGTTTCAATCATTTCCCGCTCCTGCGGCGTGACGCGGAATTTGAGCTGAATATCCCGCTTGCGTTTTGCCATCGCTCAACGCTCCGGGGCTTTGGACTTCGCCGAAATTTTCGGCGAAGTTGTTTCAGGCGGCTTTTTCAGCTTGTCCCGGACAGAGGTTTTCTGCTGCTCCTGCGCATAGGCTTTGCGGGTCTGGCTGAGAAACAGATCGACCAGACCGGGATGGCTGTTGACGGCCAGATAGCAGTTGCGGTCAGTACCCCATGCGTCAGGGTTGGCGGGGATGGACATGGCGTTTGCCCAAGCCCTGTTGTCGGGAGAATAGCGCCTGTCCCAGTCCGCTTGACAGACGGTGATGGCAAGGACATGGAACGTGCGGTCATAGCCGAACTGCTGCACCACCTGATCGACCGCCGCTGCATCCAGCCGGTTATCCCGGTAGTGGTCACGGATGGCGGCTCCAATCGCTTCCTTGCAGGCCGTGTTCGCTTGATTGGAAGCGCGGTAGACCGCAAGCTCGTCATGCTCTCTGGCGTAGGCTGCCGGGTGCTTGTAAACGGGGAGATTTTTCATTATCGTGCCTCCATTTCTTTTTTGTGGGGCTTTTCCGGTGCGCCATGAACAGGCGACGCTTTCAGCCTGTCCAGAACGGAAGGCCGCGCCGATTTTGCAATCGCCTGCTCAGGCTGCGGCTGTCCCTTGCCGTCCAGATTCAGCTCCATATCCAACTCAATGAGCCGCGCAGTTTTTGCGGCCAGCTCCTGCTCCTGCGGGAACGGCTTACCGACCTCGGCCTTTGCCGCCGCCTGCTGGTTATAGAGGTTTTCAAGCTGCTCCTGAACGCTGCGCAAACGCTCCGGCATTTTATCCAGCGCGTTCTCAATGCGGACAAGGTTGCCTCTGGCATCCGAACCGAGTTCAACGCGATGGGTCATCTGGCCTTTCAGCGTCAACGTGTACGTTTTCCACATGGAATCAAAAGCAACGGACATGGTAAAGCCGCGATAGCTGCCGATCTGTACCGGGTCTTTGCCCTTGACCTCCTTGCAGGTGTCCAGCAGCGCGGCACCGGCGTTTTCCTTATCGGTGAGCCGGTCGCCGCGAATCTCCATGCCGACAAAGCCCTCTGCCGGGAGCGGATGCGCCGCGAGGGTCTGCATATCCGCATCCAGCCCACGAACAAAGCCCTTGTGTTCTTCTATCTTTTCCGGGAAGTATTTCAGCAGACTGTCCTCCAAGCGGAATTGCTTGCTGTTGTGGTCTGCTTTCATAATTTTGAGCTTGGACACCTCAATGTCCAAATCCATGCGCTCTTTGATGCGGGGATCACCGGCACACAGCGCCTTGATCTCCGCAAAGGACAGCGCCGTAGCGTCCACATCCTCGCAGGAGCGAACCGGAGATTTTGAGGTCATGATCTGAGAGATGAATTTCTGTTTATTCTCCACCGTTTGCCAGAGGTAGGCGTCAAACGTCCCTTCGGTCACATAGCGGCAGACATGAACGAGCTTGTTCTGATTGCCCTGACGCTCGATACGGCCTTTTCTCTGCGTGAGATCGCGGGGACGCCACGGGCAATCCAAATCGTGAAGTGCGACCAAACGATCCTGCACGTTGGTGCCCGCGCCCATCTTGGCCGTGCTGCCCATCAGGACGCGCACTTGACCGCTGCGTACCTTTGCAAATAGTTCCCGCTTTTTGACCTCCGTATTGGCATCGTGGATGAACGCGATCTGTTCTGGGGGCATACCGGCGTCAATGAGTTTTTGACGCACATCCTCATAGACCGTGAACGGCGTTTCCGTGCTTTCCTCCAATGAAATCGCGCTCTCCAGCGCATGGATTTCCGGGCTGTCCAGCGTACCGGGGGAAGCCTTTGCCGCCCGCTGCGAGGGCGTGGCCTTTGGCGTAGAAATGTCGCAGAACACAAGCTGTGTCAGTTTTTCCTCCTCGCCGTCGCGCCAGTATTGGAGAATGTTCGCCACGCACTGATTGACCTTGGTGGTTTCCTCGTCGGGGAGCATGGGATTGATGATGCGCTGGTCAAGCCCCAGCTTGCGTCCGTCCGAGGTGATTTTGAGCATATTGTCCACATCCGGGCTGACCGTACCGCTGTGTACCTTGGACGCTCGTTCCGAGAGGGCTTTCACCATGTCCTGCTGGATCTGCGTGGGTTTGGTGGCGATGGTGTGGTACGCAACCTCCGGCGTGGGCAAGTGGAGCTGATCCGCCGTTTTGATGTCGGCAACCTCTTTGAACAGATTCATCAATTCGGGCAAGTTGAAAAACTTTGCAAAGCGCGTCCTTGCCCGGTAGCCGGTGCCCTCCGGGGCAAGCTCCAGCGCGGTGGTGGTTTCACCAAAGCGGCTTGCCCAGCAATCAAAGTGGCCCATACCCATCTCTTGCAGCCGGTCATGCTGCAAATAGCGCTGGATGGTGTAAAGCTCCGTCATGGAGTTGGAAACCGGGGTGCCGGTGGCAAACACCACGCCGCGCCCACCGGTCAGCTCATCCATGTAGCGGCACTTGGAGAACATATCCGAGGATTTCTGCGCATCGGTGGTAGAAAGCCCTGCCACATTGCGCATCTTCGTATAGAGGAAAAGATTTTTATAATTGTCCGACTCGTCCACAAACATCCTGTCTACGCCGAGCTGTTCAAAGTAAATCACATCATCCTTGCGGTCGCTGGCTTGCAGCTTTTTCAGCCGCGCCTCCAGCCCCTTTTTCGTGCGCTCCAAGCTCTTGATGGTGAAGCTGTTGCCGCCTGCGAGCTTGGTATCCTGAATGCCATCGGTGATTTCCTCAATCTGCTGGTGAAGGAGCCGTTCCTGCCGCTCCGGACTGATGGGGATACGCTCAAACTGGCTGTGGCCGATGATAACGGCGTCATAGTCGCCGGTGGCGATACGGGCGCAGAATTTCTTGCGGTTGTGGGTTTCAAAGTCTTTCTTGGTAGTGACAAGGATGTTGGCCGAAGGGTAGAGCCGCAGAAACTCAGACGCCCACTGTTCCGTCAGATGGTTTGGTACGACAAAAATGGATTTCTGGCACAGTCCCAACCTCTTAGATTCCATCGCAGAGGCTACCATTTCAAAGGTTTTTCCCGCGCCAACTTCGTGTGCCAGCAGCGTATTCCCGCCGTACAGCACATGGGCGATGGCGTTTTTCTGATGCTCTCGGAGGGTGATTTCCGGGTTCATACCGGAGAAAACGATGTGGCTGCCGTCATACTCGCGGGGACGAGTGCTGTTCATTTCCTCGTTGTATTGCCGTACCAGCGTTTCGCGCCGCTCCGGGTCTTTCCAAATCCAGTCCTTGAACGCATCCCGAATAAGCTGCTGCTTCTGCGCGGCAAGGGTGGTTTCCTTGGCGTTGAGGACACGGCGCTCCCGTCCGTCTGCATCCTCAATGGTATCGTAGATACGAATGTCGCGGAGGTTCAGCGCATCCTCCAGCAGCCGGTAGGCGCTGGCGCGGTCTGTGCCATAAGTGGTGAATGCCGCCACGTCGTTGTAGCGCACCATGCTCTTGCGGGAAACCTGCCATTCTGCGGTGTACACATAAACCGCCATTTCAAAAATTCAGTGACAACAATCACCTCTACGGTATGTTTAACAAGTATCTGTATAAGGCGGGCATTGAGGTCACGCCGGAGAAAAATCACGGGATGCACACACTTCGGCACAGTCTGGCCAACGAACTTCTAAGGAAAGAGATTCCGCTTCCGGTTATTTCGGAGATTCTCGGTCACAAAAGTCTGGAGACCACTATGCAATATTTACGCGCAGATACGGAGCAGCTGCGGTGCTGCACCTTAGTGGAGGGTGAAAATTATGCAGTCACCACCTAAAACAGCAGTTTTCGAAAGTGATCTTGCTCCGCTGCTGTCTGCATTCGTTGCAGAAAAACAGCGATTCGGATTCAAATACAACAGTATTGAAGCATATTTGAAGAGCTTCGATACCTTTCTTCTGGGGAGAGACTGCAAAAATTCCTTGAGTAAAGAACTTATGCTCGAATGGATAGCGCCGAAAGCGCACCAAAAATCCGCAACGATTGAACACCGCATCTATATCATGCAACGCCTTGCGGATTTTATGAACCGCAACGGTTTTTCCGCATATCGAATTCCATCTGAACTGATTCCAAGAAAAGTGCATGACTTTGTTCCTTATATTTTTACCTATGATGAGATTGCGCGAATCTTAGCAGTCGTTGATGGGTTTCGGTTCAACAAGTGCAGCCCGAAGCGCCATATCGTCTATCCTTTGTTGTTCCGTGTCCTATGCTTTTGCGGACTCCGCATTTCTGAGGCGTTGAATCTAACTGTGGGTGATGTTCATTTCGAGGATGGTTTCTTTCTCCTGCGAAACACAAAAACAAGTCTGGATCGCCTCATTCCGCTGGATGACAATTTGAGGGCACGCTTTATGGCGTACAGTGAACAGATGGGGTTTCTCGGGAAAGATGAATACTTTTTTCCCTCACCGGATGGTTCCAGATACAGTCTTGCAACAATGGACACAACATTTAGGGACATTCTTTTCAGGGCTGGCATTCCATACCGCGGCAAGGGAAAAGGGCCGCGGCTGCATGACTTGAGACACACATTTTGCGTACACAGTCTGCAAAAGCTGACAGCGCATGGCGAAGACCCTTATGCAGTACTCCCGCTGCTGATGACATATATGGGGCACAGAACCGTGCAGGCAACCAGCCAGTATATTCACCTTTCCGCCGAAAGTTTTCCAGCTATCCTGAAGCAATCCGAAGCTTTGTTTGGCAATTTAATACCGTTGGAGGACAACTCAAATGAAACATCCATCTGATTTCGCTATCTGTATTTCCAGCTACCTTACAAAACACTTGGCAGGCACAAGAAATCTTAGCTCCAATACCATAAAATCATACAGGGACACCTTTTGCCTGCTTTTATTATTTATGAAGGAGATGAACAAAAAGATAGACAGGATTTGCTTGGTTGATATTGATGCCGACTTGGTTATTCGCTTTTTGGATTGGCTGGAAGTAAACCGCGGGAATAGTGCTTCGACGAGGAATGTGCGGTTAGCTGCGATCCATGCGTTTTTTCGGTATGTGCAGTTCCAAAACCCAGAAATGCTGCTGCATTGCCAGCGTATTCTTGCAATTCCGATGAAAGAAACAGAAAAGAGGTTTGTGGAATACCTGCCGGAACAGGCGTTGAGAGAGCTACTTTCACTTCCAGACCAGACGAAAAAATATGGGATACGAGATACGGCGCTGCTGTGTTTGCTCTATGACTCTGGTGCAAGAGTTCAAGAACTGATTGATCTCTCCTTGTTAGATATTCGTCTGGAAACACCAGCAACGATCCGGCTCTATGGCAAAGGAAGAAAAGTGCGTGTCGTTCCGCTTATGTCACAGACGGCAACCATATTGCAAAAGTATCTGAATATGTGGCATTTGGACGCTGCGCGGAAACCAGATGATCCAGTGTTTGTCAACCACCAAGGAAAGCGACTGACCCGACCCGGAGTCACTTATATTCTAAATAAATACATGGCTCAAGTTTCTTGGATGGAGGGCAAAAAAGGGATTACTCCGCATATTATCCGCCATTCCAAAGCAATGCACCTGCTCCGTGCAGATGTTGATCTTCATTACATTCGAGATTTTCTTGGACATGTGCAGATTGAAACGACCGAGGTTTACGACCGTGCGGATGCAGAAATGAAGCGCAAGGCATTGGAAACAGCAAATCTCGATCTTCCAGCTGAATCCCAAACAAGTTGGCAGAAAGACCAAAGTCTGTTATCCTGGCTACAATCGCTATGACAACGAAACAGAAAAATTTATCGAAAGATATTTGGGTAAGAACGGCTGAAACTCAGCCGTTCTTCGCATTTCTTTCCATTATTCAAAACTTTTCATTAGGTTTGGTGGTCATGACGCGGTACAGCTCGGTGTCCTTGGGGAAGTGGTCAATGAAGGGCAGGATCGTGTTGCCGTAGAACAGCAGCCCCTCGC